>Ga0209653_1000428_pt1 | contig 37578 bp, 36 predicted proteins | sample SaaInl6LU_22_DNA_FD_184644 | JGI IMG/M metagenome (GOLD analysis project Ga0209653, IMG submission 184644) | Marine microbial communities from expanding oxygen minimum zones in the Saanich Inlet - ESP_116LU_22_DNA (SPAdes) (version 2) | ecosystem: Environmental > Aquatic > Marine > Intertidal...
AGAGGTAGTCCCAGAAGCTGTAACAGGAGTAAAAGATGCAGTAGATGAGAATAGTAATCCTGTTTATCAAGATCTAGATTATAGTAAAGTGATTCCTGTCCTTACAGCAGCACTAAAAGAGGCAATAACAAAAATAGAACAATTAGAAACAAGAATACAAACACTAGAAAACAATGGTTAATTACACATGGAATTGCAAAACGGTGGACACATACCCAACACACGCAGGAGAGTCTGACGTAGTATACAATGTGCATTGGAGAGTAACAGGGATATCAGATCAAGTAGATTCAGATGGAAATCCTTACTCAAGTACTAACATAGGAACGCAGGTTTTAAACACTGAAGATTTATCTAACTTTACAGCTTTTGATACTGTAGTACACAGTGATGTTGTAGGATGGGTTAAAGAAGCCATGGGAGAAGAAGCTGTAGCTAATATTGAATCAGGTATTGAAAGTCAGATTGATAATTTAATTACACCTGTATCGGTTACATTAACAGTAGCAGATGATCCTGTAGCTGAAGAGTAATTTTTACATTGAACGTGTAATAATACAGAATATACGAAATCAAATTAAATTAAATAAAATATGTCAGACAAGATTGTTAAAAATCTAAGCTTTGGTGATGACGCTAAAGTTAAGGTATTTCAAGGTATAGATAAATTAACAAAAGCCGTCAGCTCTACTTTAGGTGCTGGTGGACAATGTGTGATTCTAGAGGATGGTAACGGTAGACCTGTTATAACCAAAGATGGCGTAACGGTTGCTGATTCAGTAACTCTATTAGATCCTGTAGAAAACATGGGTGCTACGCTTTTAAAAGAAGCTGCTAGAAAAACTGTAAAAGAAGCTGGAGACGGAACAACAACAGCTACAGTACTAGCTCACTCTATTTTAAACAAAGCTTACAAAGCATCTAAAAACAATAACGTTAGGATTATTAAAAACGGTATTGATTCAGGTGTTGATAAAGTAATAAAATACTTAGAAAGCAAAAGTATAGAAGTTAGCGGTGATATGTTAATGGACATAGCTACTATTAGTTGCAATAACGATAGAGAGTTAGGAAAAATAATAGGTGACGCTTTTAAAGCTGCCGGCGAAAATGGGGTTGTAGTAATGGAACCTACAGACACTGAAGACACTAGTTTTGAACTAGTAGATGGTGTCCAATACGAAAAAGGTATTACAAATTCTCATTTCGTTACTAGTAAAGAAAAAAGAGTTGCTGAGTTAGAAAATCCTTTAGTGTTATTAATAGAGTCACCAGTTGAGTCTATAAGACAAATACAGTCTGTGCTAGAATATGTTATATCTAACAACAAATCTTTACTTATTATAGGTGATTTAGATCCTAAGATTACATCGACTTTAGCTATGAATAAAGTTAAAGGTAATATCAAGGTAAATGTAATTGATGCTCCTACTTACGGAGTTAATAAAAAAGATATGTTATCTGATTTGTCAGTTTTAACTAACGCTACTATAATAAACGAAGACTTAGGTGATGACTTAGATATTATAAGTCCAAATTTACTAGGTCAATGTAAAAAGAGTATCACAAGTGATTATGAAACCATATTACAAGTAGATACTGAATCTGAAGAAGTTTTAGACTTAATAAAAGAAGTTAAAACTCAAATGGAAGAAGCTAAAGCTCCTGGCGATGTGATAAGATTGGAAAAAAGATTATCAAGACTATCAGGTAAAGTAGCTATAGTAAAAGTAGGTGCAAACTCTGAAATAGAGTTAAAAGAAAAGTCTGATAGAGTTGAAGACGCTATATGCGCAACTAAAGCAGCTATAAAAGAAGGTATTGTATCTGGTGGTGGTATCGCATTATTAGATGCATCGCTAAAAACTAAACCTAGTAACATAGGTGAAGAGATACTGCTAGAAGCTATTTTAGCGCCATTTAAGAAGATATTATCAAACGCAGGTGTTGACGTGAAGGTTTCTGAAAAAGAAGGTGTAGGATTTGATGTTATAACCGGAGAGATGGTTAATATGATTGAGAAAGGTATTATAGATCCTTTATTAGTTACGAAAAGCGCTTTAAAAAATGCTGCATCTGTTGCTACAACTATATTATCTACAGACTGTGTAATTAATAACTTAAGAGTTGGTGATGAAAGCAGTAGGTAATAATATATTAATCGAAAAGATTAAAGAAGAGGCTATATCAAAAACTAAAGGTGGTTTATTACTAACAAGTAGCCAAAAGCAAGATGTTAGGTATAAACAAGCTACAGTTGTAAATTGTGGTGATTTAGTTAAAGGTGTTAAGAGTGGTGATTCTATTTATTATGATATGCACGCAGGTCATAGAATAGAAATTGACAAACAAGTTTTTTATGTGATTACACTTAGAGATGTTGTTGTTGTTTTATGAGGCTAGAAGCTAGTGATATAAGAGATATTAATCTTTTAAAACATTATAGAATAATACGAAAGTGGGCTTGTAGAAATAACAACTTAAATGACGCCGACATAGAGCTTTTAATATATCTTGATTGTATGGATATGTTTACTAAGGAAGATTTTAAAACCGGTACATATTCTTACAGCTGGGACAACAGGAGATGGAATAGGTTGTTAAAGGAAGACTGGATAACAGTTTGGCGTAAGAGAAATAGAACAACTCAAAAGTACCATATATATAAAGTTTCTTTTAAAGGTAAGCAATTAATAAGTAGAATATACAGAATAATGTTAGGTCACGAAGATATACCTACAAGCACTAAAAGAAATAGTATTATGAAAGGTAATACATATACCGACAAGGTTTTAATTACCTCAATAAATAACGTTAACAAAGATAAAAATAGATAATTATGGAAAAACAAAATAATTCACCGCTAAATTTTTTAACACCTAGACTTATGGATAAGATTCGAGCTTTCAAAAGTAAAACAGTTGGATCGATGCCACAAGACATTTCTTCTGGAGGTATGATTTCTGCTGGTGTTCAAGCAGCTGGAGCACAAGCTCCTACTCCTGCTGATGCTACAATGGGTTCAGCTCCTGCTCCTGCAGCAATGGGTTCAGCTGATAATTCAAACCCTTTTGGAGGTAGAACTTTTACTATATCTCCAGCGCAAATGAGGAATGTTGAAAATGTTTTTGGTGACACAAGCGAAAGACAAGCTTCTGTAGGTCAAGGTGTGGAGCAAAGTAGTGAAAACTACGATGTTTACGGGGAAGAATCTCCTTTAATGAAAAAATCATGCGGAAGCTATAAAAAATAAAATTATGGAAAATATGAAACAAAAAGCGCAAGGACAAATAGGTGAAAATACTTTATGGGATGGGCCGTTAGATCAAAGCAATAGACCTCACGGTCAAGGCTCTAGTTCTGGATCAAAAGGTATGAAGTTGAAACAAATGAAGCCTTGTGGTTGTATTGTTGGTTGTAACTGTAACGAGTTGAAAGACCCTATCACTTCTAGAGCTAAAATGTAAGACTATGCCATATATACAACCAAGCAAAACTCCCTTGTTAAAAGTTGATAAGTCTAAAATGGCTTGCAACAAACCAAGAGCTGAAGTTAGTGGTGGTAAATCACATGTTGTAAAAGCTTGTGAGAATGGTAAAGAAAAAATAATTAGGTTTGGTCAAGCTGGTGTTAGTGGAGCTGGTAAGAAAAAAGATGCTAAATCTAAAGCTAGAAGAAAATCTTTTCAAGCTAGACACGCTAAGAATATAGCTAAAGGTAAAATGTCAGCCGCTTATTGGGCTAATAAAGTAAAATGGTAATATGAAATTTTCAAAACTAGGATATTTAAAAGGTAGCCCCGATGTAAACAAACCCCAAAACATTATACAAGGTAGCAAAATTACCATGAAAGGTGTTGAGTTTAAAGTTCTAGGTGTAGATGATAGAGGTTACGCTAAAGTGATGTACCCTGGGTATGACTATACTTTTCCAGGAGCAAAATATGTAATTGAAACACCTATAAAGTAATATGGCTTTTAAAATGAAGATGGGTAAGCTATCTATGGACAACACTCCTATATATGAGATAGATGAAGAGGAAGGTGTTTTAGGTAGAGCTAATAAAAATGGTTCTATAACTTTAAACAAAAACCTTCACTCACTAGAGAGAGAAGATGTTATAAGACACGAGAAAGTTCATTTGGATCAGATAAAGAGAGGTGATTTAGATTACGACGACAAGTATGTTTACTGGAAAGGTAAAAAATATCCAAGATCTAAAATGGATGAGGGTAATAAAAACCTTCCATGGGAGAAAGAAGCATATAAAGCTAATAAATTAAAAAAATACAAATAAAAAAATATGGCATTTAAACTAAGATCGAGCGAGGGCAGCGATAAAAGCCCAGCAAGACAGAATCTTGCAACATTGAAAAGTCAATACAGTTCTTACCAAGATGACGGTAGCGGAAATTACACTAGGACTTATGAGGCTGAAAATGAAAAAGTTCACAGAAACAGAAGTCAAGCTAAAGCAGTTGCTGCAGATTTGTATGGCAGAGCCTCAAGAGGCGAAGACTCTAGAGGATATGCTGGAGGTAACTCAGGTGGATTTCTTTCATCTAAAAAAACAATAGGTGGTACTAGTGCTAGAAGTACTAGACTTAACGATAACTACAACACACCTTCAGAAAAAGAAATATTTAAAACTTTAAATAAGTACGGTTCTGCTGAGATAGTTGATGGTGTTGTTAAAGGCAAAAACACACATACAGAAACCAAAACTATAAATGCAAAACAACACAAAAGGCTTGGGGAAAAAGTGGCTAGAGGTGAAAGGATAGTTTCTACCCGTACTTCAGCTAAAAACAAAAGAAAAAAAGAAAACGAGTTAAAAAGACAACAATTAGCCGCAAAAAAACAAGCTAAAATCAATAGTTATTTAGCTGCTAAAAACAAAAACAAATAAATATGAGCTCAAAATTTAAAATGACACCAGGTCGTGGACCAATGATGAAAACAGGTAGAGGTATACCTAGCTCTTTATGTTCTCCTGCTCAACAAAGAAAAGACGCTACTACAGGTAAAAAAGTTCCAGAAGGTGCAAAGTTTGGAGAAACATCAAAAACAACAGATGAGTACGGAGCCACTGTTTATACAACACCTTACTCTAAAGAAGGTAAATCAAAATCATACAAGCAATTTGCTGCTGAAGGTGGAGACGTTGCGGCAGCTAAAAAATGGAGAGAAAAAAATAAATCAATAAAAACACCTGATACAAAAGGAGTTGTTCAAAACAAATCTATAAACCCTGAAGGAGTTGGTGTTAATATTTCTGGAGCTAAAAACACTCCTAAAGCTAAAATTATACAACCAAAAAAGAGAACTCTTACACCTCCTAGCTCTACGAATTCTAGACGTAAAACAACTACAACTGGAAAAATAAAAAAAGCTGCTAGTAAAGTTTTTAAAAATGCTGTTGGTGGTAATCGAGTAAGTGGTAACAAAGCTGCGCAAAAAGGAGGCTGCTTTACTAATTAATAAATACATATAAAAATGGCTTATAATCAAAAACAAAACTCGGGTAGAGGCAATATGCCTAAAACAGGTAGAGGTATACCTTTAAATATGAAGTCACCAGTTTACCAAACAGACCCTGATCCAAAAATAGGTAAAGCAAAGGTAGGTGAAATACCTGGGCAGGAAGAGATACAAGAGAGATTCAAAGGTAAATACAAGGTGATTCCTAAAAAAGGAAAAATAAACGAGTATAGTTTAATTGATAAATCTGGTAATTCAGTTTCTTACAAACCTGGACGAAAAGTAAAAGACAAATCAATGACAGTGACTCAAGCTATAAACAAACAAATAGAAGACGAGAAAAAAGGTAAATAGTGAAAAAGATATTTCAATGGCTTACTGGCGGTGTTGTCAAAGAGATAGGTAACACCATCGATAAGTTAACTACTACAGAAGAAGAGAAACTGGAGATAAAAAAACAAATCCAAGAAATACTAGAAAAAGCAGATAGCGATGCTCAAGAGCAAGTTACTGAACGTTGGAAAGCTGATATGACTAGTGATAGCTTTTTATCTAAAAATATTAGACCTTTGGTTCTAGTGTTTTTAACGTTTGTTTTTACAGTTTTAGCTTTTTTTGACGGTAACATTGGAGGTTTTACAGTGGCCGGGCAATACGTGCCTATATTTCAATCTTTACTAATAACTGTATATAGTGCTTACTTTGTAGGTAGAACTTGGGAAAAATCAAAATCAAAAAACAAATAAATAAAAAAAATATGGGACAATACGCAAATCAACCAGATTTCGGAACTTCTGCTTCAAACGTAACAGCTAGCAATACTATAAGCTCAGCTACAAACTTAAACTCTTCAGCGTTATTCGTTGGAACCGGTGGAGATGTAACTGTTATATTATCAGGTGTTGTAGGATCTTCAGGGTCTGGGCTACCTACAGCTAGTGAAGCGGTTACTTTTAAAAATTTATCAAACGGTTGTTTTTTACCTGTTATAGTTGACTATGTGTTATCTACTGGTACAACAGCTACTGATATTATAGCTATAAAATAATATGGCTTTAGGTATAAAGTTAGGAGTAGACTGGTGTAAGTGCGGTGGAGATTCAGGGGTTGCTTGTAATGAAATAGCAACATCTGGAGGTGTAGGTATAACAGACGATACTATAACATTAGATCCAAATGGAGGAGTTATAACTATAATGTTTCAACCTATAGGTGTTCCTGATAAACTAGAAATATATCACGGAAACCCAGTAACAGGAACCAAAGTAGCTACATCAGGTATGACTACTGCTAATGCTGGTCCTTTTGATGACGTGTATGGAACTGTTTCTACCGGTAATGTAATACCAAATACAACTCAAATAAACTCTGTAGATCAATTTATAGGATCAAATAAAGGATCTGTTCCAACTAGAACTGTAGATTACACAAATGAAACTGGTATTGCTAATCCTTTAGTTTCTCCATACCAGCAATTAGTATGGTGGGTTTACACAGCTGATGATTATCAAAACGGAGGTTTTGTAAATATTAGGGTAACAGGACCTAGTGGAACAGTGTGGAATTATCAAAGACATTGCGAATAGTGTAAACTATGTAAAAACAAGTGACTATATAAACAAATGAAAACAATTAAACTAAATCAAATGAGTAACAAGATCACAGAAAAAGAATTAGAACAATTAGTAACTTTAAAAAACAAGCAAGATCAAGCTGTGTTTCAGGTTGGAGCTTTAGAGTCTCAAAAACATATGGTACTACATGCGTTAGCTGATGTAAACCAGGAAGTTGAAGAGAACAAAAAGTCTTTAGAAGAAAAGTACGGCAAGGTTAGCATTAATCTACAGGACGGTACTTATGAGGAGATCGTAGAAGAAGCTGAAGAAGTTAAAGCTTAATAAAATGTCTACTGTTATAAGAAAAATAAGCATAGGTACGGATTACAAAAACGAAGCTATGCATTACTCTGTCAACCAAAATGTTTATGGTGGACACGAAATATGTAGTATACTTTATAACGAATCTGACCGCTCTTATAACATATACATTAAGAAAAACAACGAGGTTATGCCATGGAAGAAGTTTAATTCTAACATGGCAATATCCGTTGAATATGATTTAGAGTATTAATGAGAGGCGTTTTTGATTTTATAGTGGAGCCAGTTAGTGGCAGGTACGACAATGAAGTTGAAATTGGTGATAAAAAACTAATAACAAACTCTAACATAGAGAACTTCAAGTTTATTAGTAGAGAAGCTAAAGTAATATCTACACCAACAGCTTTTAACTCTCCTATAAAAAAAGGTGATACAGTTATAATACATCATAATGTATTTAGAAGATATTACAATCAGAAAGGTAAAGCTGTAGATAGTAGCAAGTTGTTTAAAGATAACACATACTTTTGTCAGCCAGATCAAATTTATCTATATAAAAGAAAAGATAAATGGAAAGCTTTAGGTAATAGGTGTTTTATAATGCCTATAAAAAATACTGATCCATTCTCGCTAGATAAAGAGCAAAAATGTGTTGGTATATTAAAAATCGGTAATAGTTCGTTAGAAGAGCTAGAAATAACCGAGGGAGACTTAGTTAGCTATAAACAAAACAGAGAATTTGAGTTTGTTGTAGATAACATGAGAGTTTACTGTATGGAATCAAATGATATTTTATTAAAGCATGAATATAAAGGAAACGAAGAAGAGTATAATCCAAGCTGGGCAAAAAGCAGTTGAGGAACTTATAAAAGTAGCTAAAGAAGCTATCGTAGACTCTGATGATGATATAAGCGCTGACAGATTAAAAAACGCAGCAGCTACCAAGAAGTTAGCTATATTCGATGCTTTTGAAATATTAAGCCGTATAGAGGAAGAAGAAAATTTATTAAAAGAAAAACCTAAAGATACTGAGAATAAAAAAGTGTTTAAAGGTTTTGCTGAAGGAAGATCTAAGTAATGTATAAGCAAACACTTGTAAAAACAATAAAAGATCACATAAAGCCTTCTGTATTAAAAAGAAACAATAGGTATAAAAAGTGGGAGAGAGGTTATAACGCTGAACACGATATAGTTATAATAAGTGGTGATGGAACTATAGGTGAGATTATAGAAATACAAAACCTAAAAATAGCTCTACCGAAAGAACCTAAAGAAGTTTACAAGTGCTCTGATATAGAAGAAGAGCAAGTGTGGAAGAAAATAGATTACCCAAAAGAATTAACTAGAATAAAAAGCGTATTTGATTGGAATAAGTATGATTCAGATTTCAAAGAAACTTGGTACGATTATATAGATGAAGAGTTTAATAGACGTGAGCAAGGTTTTTGGTTTAAGAATAACGGTAAATCTACTTATATAACTGGTACACATTACATGTATCTACAATGGTCAAAGATTGATGTAGGTTCAGCTGATTATAGAGAGTCAAATAGATTGTTCTTTATTTTTTGGGAAGCTTGTAAAGCTGATAATAGATGCTACGGTATGTGTTATTTAAAAAATAGACGTTCTGGTTTTAGTTTTATGTCTTCTGCTGAGTTAGTTAATCAAGCTACAATGTCTTCTGATGCTAGGTTTGGTATATTGTCTAAGTCTGGAGCTGATGCTAAAAAAATGTTTACAGATAAAGTTGTACCCATAAGTATAAATTATCCTTTTTTCTTTAGACCTATACAAGACGGTATGGATAGACCTAAAACAGAATTAGCTTATAGGGTTCCAGCTTCTAAACTTACGAGGAAAAAGTTAAACGACGGTGTAGATGAAATTGAATTAGATGGTTTAGATACAACTATTGACTGGAAAAATACAGGAGATAACTCTTATGATGGTGAAAAGCTAAAATTATTAGCTCACGATGAAAGTGGTAAATGGGAGAGACCTGATAATATATTAAATAACTGGCGAGTTACAAAAACGTGTTTAAGATTAGGTAGTAAAATCGTTGGTAAGTGTATGATGGGTTCAACGTCAAACGCTTTAGATAAAGGTGGTAAAAACTTTAAAAAACTATACTATGCATCAGACGTCACAGAAAGAAACCGCAATGGTCAGACTAGCTCGGGATTATATAGTTTGTTCATACCTATGGAATGGAATTACGAAGGATTCATTGATCGTTATGGATTACCTGTATTCGATAAACCAAAAAAGGAAGTTTTAGATTCTAACGGTGATATTATAGACCAAGGTGTTATTGATCACTGGGACAATGAGGTTGAAGGTTTAAAAAACGATCAAGATGGTTTAAATGAATACTATCGTCAATTTCCAAGAACAGAGAAACACGCTTTTAGAGACGAAGCTAAATTGTCTTTGTTTAACTTAACAAAGATATACGAACAAATAGATTACAATGAAGATCTAAATAACCAAAAAGAAGTTACTAAAGGTAGTTTTCAATGGGTTAATGGAGTTAAAGACACTAGAGTGCAGTTTGTACCGAACAACGATGGAAGATTTTTAGTTAGTTGGATTCCTAAAGCTGAATTACAGAATAAGGTTATAATTAAAAACGGTATTAAATATCCAGGCAATGAGCACGTAGGAGCTTTTGGTTGTGACAGCTACGATATATCTGGTACTGTAGACAATAGAGGTTCTAAAGGATCTTTACATGGTTTAACAAAGTTTAGTATGGAAGACGCTCCGGCTAATATGTTTTTTTTAGAGTATATAGCTAGACCGCAAACAGCTGAGATATTCTTTGAAGACATTTTAATGGCTTGCATTTTTTACGGAATGCCAATATTAGCGGAAAACAATAAACCTAGACTATTGTACCATTTCAAAAGAAGAGGTTATAGAGGGTTCTCAATAAATAGACCAGATAAAATATATTCAAAATTATCTGTAACAGAGAAAGAAATTGGTGGTATACCAAACTCTAGTGAGGATATTAAGCAAGCTCACGCCGCGGCCATAGAATCTTATATAAATGATTTTGTAGGTGCTACAGAAAGAGGTTATGGTGATATGTATTTTCAAAGAACTTTAGAAGATTGGTCTAGATTTGACATAAACAACAGAACAAAGTTTGATGCAACTATAAGTTCTGGTTTAGCTATAATGGCTTGTAACAAAAATAAATACACACCAGTATATAAACAAGAAAAAAATAAACCTACTTTAAAGTTTAATAAATACGACAATAAAGGATATACTTCAAAAATAATACAATAAATGATTTATAAAAGTGTAAATAGTTCTTTCCCAAGTCAGGTTGTACCTGATGTAGAAAAGCAAAGTTATGATTACGGTTACGAAGTAGGTAGAGCTATAGAAAACGAATGGTTTAGCGGCGATAGAGGCGCTGGAGCAGGTGGTAGATTTGGTAATAACTGGCAAAACTTTCATAGATTACGTTTATACGCAAGAGGAGAGCAATCTGTTCAAAAATATAAAGATGAATTATCTGTTAATGGTGATTTGTCTTATTTAAATTTAGACTGGCAACCAGTTGCTGTTTTATCTAAGTTTGTTGATATTGTTGTTAACGGTATGGTCGATAAAGGCTATGAGATTAAGTCTTATGCTACAGATCCTTACGCTTTAGAACAAAGAACTAAATACGCTGAAGGTTTAGCTGAAGACGCTTTCGCTAGTGATCTAATGGCTCAAGCTAAAGAAGTTACTGGGCAAGAGTTTAAAAGAACAAATATATCTGACGTTGAACTTCCAAAAAACCCAGAAGAGTTAGAGCTGCACATGCAGTTAAATTATAAGCAAGCTGTTGAGATAGCTGAAGAGGAGGTAATAAATAACATATTAGACTTTAACAAATACCCAGAAGTAAAAAAGAGAGTTGCTCAAGATTTAACTATATTAGGTATTGGAGCTGTTAAAACAGATTTTAATTTATCAGAAGGTGTTACTGTTAAGTATGTTGATCCTGCTAATTTAGTTTATTCTTACACAGAAGACCCAAACTTTGAAGATATATATTATGTTGGTGAAGTAAAAAGTGTTTCTTTACAAGAGCTAAAAAAACAGTTCTCTGATCTAACTGATGAAGATTTAAAAGAAATAGAAAAAACATCACCAGTATCTAGTTACACTAGACAGTACAATGGTCAAGACAATAACTACGACAATGTTCAAGTCTTATACTTTGAATACAAAACGTATTCTAATCAAGTTTTTAAAATAAAAAGAACAGATCAAGGTTTAGAAAAAGCTTTAGAAAAACCAGATACTTTTAACCCACCAGAAAATGATAACTTTGAAACAGTTTCTAGATCTATAGAGGTTTTATATAGTGGAGCAAAAATACTAGGTCAAGACAAAATGCTTAAATGGGAACTAGCTGAAAATATGACTAGACCTTATAGTGATCAAACTAGAGTAGATATGAATTATTCTATATCTGCACCTAGAATGTATAAAGGTCGTATAGATAGTTTAGTTAGTAAATGTGTTGGTTTTGCTGATATGATTCAAATAACGCATTTAAAAATACAGCAAGTATTATCTAAAATGGTGCCTGATGGGGTTTTTGTTGATGTTGACGGTTTAGCTGAGGTTGACTTAGGTAATGGAACATCGTACAATCCTCAAGAGGCTTTGAATATGTATTTTCAAACTGGTAGTATTGTTGGTAGATCTTTAACTCAAGACGGAGATGTTAACCGTGGTAAAGTACCTATTCAAGAATTAAACTCATCTTCTGGTATAAGTAAAATACAAGCATTAACACAAACTTATCAATACTATTTACAAATGATAAGAGACGTTACAGGCTTAAATGAGGCTAGAGATGGTAGTATGCCATCTAAAGACTCGTTAGTAGGTTTACAGAAATTAGCAGCTGCAAACTCTAACGTTGCTACAAAACACATATTACAGTCTTTAATGTACATAACTGTTAGAACATGTGAGAATATAAGTCTAAGGGTTGCTGATATGTTAAACTTCCCTTTAACTAAAAATGCTCTTATGAACGCTATTAGTTTTTCTAATGCTAATACTTTAGAGCAGATGAAGTTTTTAAACATGCACGAGTTTGGTATATTTTTAGAACTAGAACCTGAAGAGGAAGACAAACAATCTTTAGAGCAAAACATACAGATAGCACTTCAAAGTGGTGGTATAGATTTAGATGACGCTATAGATTTGAGAAACATATCTAATCTTAAATTAGCTAATCAACTATTGAAGCAGAAAAAGAAAAGAAAACAAAAAGAAGCACAACAGGCTCAACAAGCAAATATACAGGCTCAAGCTCAAGCAAATGCTGAGAATGCTGAAAAAGCTGCTTTAGCAGAACTTCAAAAACAACAAGCCTTAGCTCAAACAGAGTTACAAATAGAGCAAGGTAAATCTCAGTTCAAGATACAACAAATGCAACAAGAAGCTGAGATTAAAAAACAACTTATGGCTGAAGAGTTTAATTATCAAATGCAGCTAGCTAAAATAAAAGCTGAGGCTGAGAAAAATAAGCTGGATAGTATTGAAGATAGAAAAGACGAAAGAACAAAAATACAAGCCACTCAGCAGTCAGAGTTGATAAACCAAAGACAAACTGACTCTTTACCAAAGAATTTTGAATCATCAGGTAATGATGTTCTAGGTAGTTTTGGTTTAGGGTCTTTTGAGCCAAGATAAAAAAACAAATTATTTAATTATATTATATTATGTCAGAAGTGAAACAAGAAGGAGACTTTAAAATAAAGTCTAAACCTAAAAAACCTAAAAACTTAGGTCAAGAAAACAGTGTTACTAAGGTAGATATACCAAAAATAGACGCAGAATCTCAAGGAGAAATTATCCCAGACGTTGTCAAAGTTGATTTAACCGAAAACCAAACAACAAGCGAAAATGTTACAGAAGAAGTTATAGAAGACAGTTCTTCTGAAGAATCTTTAAACGTTATACAAGAAATAGTTGAAGATGAAATAAAGGAAGACGTCGAAAACTTAGAAGAACAATTTGACAACGCTTTAACTAACAACGAAAAAACAGGTGCTAAACTACCTGAAAATATAGAGAAGTTAGTTGCATTTATGGAAGAAACAGGTGGAAACATAAATGATTACGTTAGATTAAACACCGATTACTCTAACATAGATAACAATACTTTATTGAGAGAGTATTACAAAAAAACAAAACCACACTTAGATAGTGAGGATATAAATATAATCATGGAAGATTTTTCGTACGACGAAGAATTAGATGATGAAAGAGATATACGTAAAACAAAAATAGCGTATAAAGAAGAGGTTGCAAAAGCTAGAAACTTTTTAGAGGAAACCAAGAGTAAATACTACGACGAAATCAAGTTGAGACCCGGCGTAACTCAGGACCAACAAAAAGCTATGGACTTTTTTAACCGATACAAAGAAGATCAAGAAGCTGCTAAACAAAAGCACAGCAAATTTGTACAAGAAACTAACAATTTATTAAACGACAATTTCAAAGGTTTTGATTTCAATGTCGGAGAAAAGAAGTTTAGATACGGTATAAAAAACGCTAAAAGTGTGGCTGAAGCTCAATCTGATATTTCTAATTTTATAGGGAAGTTCCTTGGTAAAGACGGAAGTATTGAAGACGCTAAAGGTTACCACAAAGCTTTATATGCAGCGCGAAATGCTGACACTATAGCACAACATTTTTACGAGCAAGGTAAAGCTGATGCAGTAAAAGACGTTGTGGCTAAATCAAAAAACATAAGTACTGAACCTAGGCAAAACGCTAGCGGTAATGTATTTATTAACGGTTTAAAAGTAAAAGCAATTAGCGGTCTTGACTCTTCAAAACTAAAGATAAAAACAAAAAAATTTAACTAAAAAACTTTAAATTATGGCTTTAAGTCCTGCTTTCGGTTCAATTAAACCGAGTCAAAAACAACAAATTTTAGAATCTAACTTCTTATCATTTAACGGTGGTTCAGGAGCTGGAGATTCAAACACATTCGCACAACAGTATTTACCAGAGATCTACGAACAAGAAGTAGAGCGTTATGGAAACAGAACTTTATCTGGATTCTTACGTATGGTTGGTGCTGAGATGCCAATGACTTCTGATCAAGTAATTTGGTCTGAACAAAACAGATTACACGTTGCTTACAACGATGTAGCTAACGACGGAACTAACACTTTAACTTTTACGGTTGGTGGTTCTGGAGATGCATTTGTAGAAAACGTAATTTCTAAAAACCAAACTGTTGTGATCTTAGATCCAGCTGGTCTAGAATTAAAAGCTTTAGTAACTGAATCTTCTCAGACTGGTTCTACTGCTACTATCGAGGTTGCTCCTTATACTGCTGCTAACACTGGTGCTTTAGCTGCTACAGGATTAAAAATCTTTGTATACGGTTCTGAATATGGAAAAGGATCTAGCATTGCTAACTCTACTGGAGCTACTGATGTAAACGGTTACAAATCTATCACTCCTTCTTTTACTCAACACTCTAACTCTCCTATCATTATCAGAAATAAATATGTAGTTTCTGGATCTGATATGGCTCAGATTGGATGGGTTGAAGTAGCTACTGAAGATGGTGCTTCTGGATATTTATGGTATTTAAAAGCTGAGTCTGAAACTAGATTACGTTTTGAAGACTACTTGGAAATGTCTGTAGTTGAAGGTGAAAAAGCTGCTGCTTCTTCTGGTGCTGAAGCTGCTGGAGTAAAAGGTACTCAAGGTTTATTTGCTGCTATCAAAGATAGAGGTAATGTAAATGTTGGTTTTACTGCTGCAACTGGATTAGCTGCTTTTGATGAGATCTTGAAAAACTTAGATACTCAAGGAGCTATTGAAGAGAACATGTTATTCTTAAACAGACAAACTGCTTTAGATTTTGATGACATGCTATCTGACATCTCTTCTGGAAACAACGGAGGTACTGCTTATGGATTATTTGAAAATTCAGAAGATATGGCATTAAACTTAGGATTCTCAGGATTCAGAAGAGGTTCTTACGACTTCTACAAGACTGACTGGAAATACTTAAACGACGCATCTACTCGTGGAGCAATTCAAGGAGCTGTTGCAAGTGTTGAAGGTGTATTAATTCCTGCTGGAACTTCTACAGTTTATGACCAAATCTTAGGAACTAACATCAGACGTCCTTTCTTACACGTAAGATATAGAGCTTCTCAAGCTGATGATAGAAGAATGAAAACTTGGTTAACTGGTTCTGCTGGTGGAGCTTTCACTTCTGACTTAGATGCAATGGAAGTAAACTTCTTATCTGAAAGATGTTTATGTGTACAAGGCGCTAACAACTTTGTATTATTCCAAGGAGTATAACTCACATGTAATACTTACCCTCGTTGAACTGACGGGGGTAAATATTACCCTTATTAAACTATTAAATTTTATTATATTATGGCTAAACAAGCTACAGCAAAAAAAGCTGAGGTTGCTCCTCAGAAACCAACTGTTCAAGAAAACAAAACAGTTCAAAAACAACAAGTGAAACCATCTTGGGAAATAAAAGATAGAACATATATTTTAACTAGAGGCATTAGCCCATTAACATATACAATACCATCTAGACATACATCAAAGCATGCTTTATTGTATTTTGATAAAGAGTCTGGTGAACAAAAAGAAATTAGATATGCGACTAACCAGTCATCTCCATTTAAAAAAGAACAAGAAGGAGAAGCTACGTTAGGTCACATAATTTTTAGTAATGGTACATTAATGGTACCTAAAGAAAAACAAAACTTACAAAAGTTATTATCTCTATATCATCCACTAAAAAACAGAATATACGCAGAGTTTAGTCCTGTTGAAGTTGCTGAAGATGAATTAGATATATTAGACTTACAAATAGATGCTATGACAGCGGCAAGATCGATAGATATAGACCACGCTGAAGCAATAATGAGAGTAGAACACGGTTCCTCAGTTAATTCTATGAGCTCTAAGGAGATTAAAAGAGATTTATTATTATTCGCTAGGAATAATCCTAGTATGTTCTTAGAGTTAGCGAATGATGAAAATGTACAATTAAGAAACTTTGCTGTTAAAGCAGCTGAAGCTGGAATAATTAAACTATCTCAAGATCAAAGAACCTTCTCATGGGGATCAAATGGTAGAAAATTAATGAATGTACCTTTTGATGAAAATCCTTACTCTGCATTTGCAGCCTTCTTAAAAACAGATGAAGGTGTTGAAATTTATAGATCTATAGAGAAAAATTTATAAAAACAAGTAATACTAATTATAGCTGGTGGCAAAAAGTGTCACCGGCTATTTTAAAAACAAAAAAATGGCAATTAACATAGACTCAGTATACAAGAGCGTTCTAGTTATACTAGAGCAGGAAAAAAGAGGTGTTTTAACACCTACTGAATTTAACAAAATAGCTGCTCAGGCACAGCAAGAAATTTTTACTCAGTACTTTGACGAGTTGAATCAACTGTTAAGAATGCCACAAACTTCTTTAGCTTATGCTGATAGAATGGCTTTGTTAGATGAAAAAATATCTTTATTTAAAAGAGAGGAATCTATACCTTTAACAAGTGGTAAGGCAACACTACCTACTCAGGTTCAAGAGCTTGGGTCTGTTGTTTACAAAGACAGAGAGGTTCAAAGAATACAAAAACACGAGCTATATACCACCAATCAATCACCACTGACTGCTCCAACAGAGTATTATCCAGTGTATATATACGAGAATAAAGTGGTGACTATATATCCAACTACAGTTACAGGAGATATTAATGTAAATTATCTTAAGTACCCTAGCGACCCTAAATGGGGTTTTACTATAGATCCAAATCTAGGCAACTATGTGTACAATAGTATAAGTTCTGTTGATTTCGAGTTACACCAATCAGATCAACCATTATTGATAGACAAGGTGTTAGGTTATGCGGGTGTTATGACTAAAGATCAATTATCTTTATCTATAGCTTCGCAAAAAGAACAACAAATTAACGCTGACGGGCAAAAATAATAAAAGATGGCAGATACAAGTATAACAAACGCTTTTATATCTCTAAATGATATAATAAATAACTTTATAATCTCATACACTGGACCTGGTAAATTAATACCTGACTCTAAAAGAACCGAAGTTGTATTTCACGCTAGAAGATCTCTCCAAGAGTTTTCTTATGAAACATTAAAAGGTCAATTTCTAATAGAAGAGCCTACAGCTCCAGCTACATACCCTTTACCAAAAGATTACGTAGCTATGGTAACGGTTCAAGCTAACAGTGTGGAATTTACTGAGTCATCTGTGAATCCTCCTGCTCAAGATGAATATTTTATTGATTATACAAATAAGCAAATCATATTAAACAGTGGTAACGTTGGCAATGTTTATTTCAAAGTTAAGTACTTATCAAACGCTTTAACTACAGATGAATCTGCTGCTATTCCAAAATTAGCAGAAGAAGCTTTGTATTCTTGTATTGTTTATGCAATACTTGCTAATAGAGAGAAAACAAACCCAGGTTTACTACAAAGATTATTAATAGAAAAGACAGATAAATTAGAAAAAGCAAAATCAAGACTAGTTTTCACTAATTTTTCTTCTTAATAAAAAACAAGGAAAATTATGGCTATAAATGTCGATACTGTATATAAAACAGTTTTACTAATATTAAACAAAGAACAGCGTGGCTATATGACACCTGATGAGTTTAATAAAACAGCTACACAAGTACAGCTTGATATTTTTGAGCAATACTTTGATGACTTAAACCAACAGCTTAGAGTAGGTCAAACAAGTGCAAGTTATGCTGATAGGGTTGTAGACGTTGATGAGAAAATAGCTGTTTTCAAGGTTAGAGGTAGTTGCATTAGTTTAGGTAATGGAGTTTTTAAATTACCTGTATCTTACAACGGAACTTCTACAAATGGGACGGCTGTTTACAAATTAGGTGTTGTAACTTACAATAACCCTGATATAGGAGAAAATGTCGAGATAGAGAGATTAACTTCTAAACAATTCTATGAAAACCAAAGATCAGATTTAACTAGATCTTCTAAAAACTTTCCTACCTACGTCTACGAAAACGAGACTGAAACAAATAGAAAAACGATAACAGTTAGTCCTTCAACTATATCAAGTGGTGTAGTCGCTGATTTTATTAGAAAACCTAACGATGTTGTTTGGAACTATTCTGTCGGTAGTCTTGGTCAATACGTTTATAATAGCTCTGGCTCTAAACAGATAGAGTTACACCCATCAGAACAAGTTAATGTTATTTTAAAAATACTTTTATATTCTGGTATAATAGTTAGAGACCCTCAAATAGTTCAAGCAGCAGCTTCTGAGATACAGCAAAATGAAATAAACCAAAAAAGCTAGTAAATGTCATTAATAAAAGAAAACAATAGACAGTACTATGAAGGTGCTCAAGGATTTAGAGGTGATGGCAATACCACGTCTTTTACAACAACATTTAACACTGATTTAATATGGTACAGCTCTGATCCAAATAGTGCTAAATACGCAAGCAACAACTTTAAGTTATATACTAGTGCCACTGGTTTACCAGGTGATTGGACTGAAATGACTTATAATTATACGGTTGTTGGTAACACCATAAATTTTACAACAACTCCTCCCGCTGACGGTTTTTACATAATAGTACAGTTAAAAAAGATAGATGGTGGTAATTATGGTTCTACTTTTAATGATAAAGCTTACGGAGAAGCTGTAGAAAAAAACTATGGATCATACGCTTACACGAAACTTAATGATATTATAAACAACTTTATAGTTGCTTACGTTGGCGATGGAAAATTAATAACTAGTGCAAAAAGAACTGATGTTGTTTTTCATGCTAAAAGAGCTATGCAAGAGTTTAGCTACGACACTTTAAAAAGCGTAAACTCTCAAGAATTAACAATACCTAATAGTTTAAGCGTTATAATACCTCAAGATTACGTTAACTATGTAAACCTGTATTGGATTGATGGTCAAGGTGTTAAACATGTAATAATGCCTACAAATTTAACAACAAACCCTTACGAAAACCCATTACAAGACAATAAAGGTATACCTATACAAGATAATGATGGTGATAACATCGATGGAACTTCTATAACGGAAGAAAGATGGGCTGAGAACAACTTAAAAAATAGAAAGGACTATATAGACAACACTGAGTTTAGCTGGGATTATTATTACGGTGAAAATTCTTACGGAGCTGGTCAACTGTATGGTTTAGATCCTCAAAACGCAAATGTTAACGGTTACTTTACTATAAATGAAAGAGAAGGTAAGTTTTCTTTTTCTTCGGATCTAGTTGGAAAAATAATAATATTAGAGTACATATCTGATGGTTTATCTACTGATGAAGACACTAGAGTACCTAAACTAGCAGAAGAAGCTATGTATGCTTATATAAGCCACGCTATTATAGCGTCTAGAATTGATCAACCTGAGTACATTGTAAATAGACTCAAAAGAGAGAAAAGTGCTAAACTTAGAAACACCAAGATAAGATTATCTAATCTTAAGCTTAATGAAATAGTTCAAGTTTTAAGAGGTAAGTCTAAATGGATAAAACACTAAAATTAAATGGCTGAAATTAAAAATGCGTTTATAAAATCCAAGATGAACAAAGATCTTGACGCTAGACTTTTACCGTCTGGAGAATATAGAGATGCTGTAAATATATCTATTAGTAAATCTGAAGGTGCTGATGTAGGTGCTGTAGAAAACATAAAAGGTAATGAAAATGTTTTAGGAAATAACAAGATAGAAGACATTGACGATCTTGATGTTATAGGTTATTTTATGGATGAAAAAAATAACTACATATATATATTTTCAACAGACTCAAATGTTGCTGCAAACGAAAAAGTTTCTATAGATGCAAATTGTTTTATACATAGATTTGATGCAAATAATAATAGCAGTCAAAAAATAGTTGAAGGCTCTTTTTTAAATTTCAGCAAAACAAGTTTTATGACAGGTGTAAACCTACTTGAAAACCTATTGTTTTTCACAGATAATAGAAACCAACCAAGAGTCATAGATGTTGATAAAGCAAGTACAGATTTAAATTATTATTCTAAAGAAACAGATATTTCTGTAGCTAAAATAGCTCCTTATAAACCTATAAGTATTTTAGATAGAGAATATGTAACTGTAGCAGCTAACGTTGTAGATACTGATACGTTTACTGTAAATGAAACAGAAAAAGTTATCAAAGTTGGTGATTTTGTAAGCAGTGGACAAAACTCTTTAGGTATAGTTGTTTCATATGTGTCTCCAACGGTTGTTGTTGACAATAATGTAACTTTAAACAGTGGAGATGAAGTGGTTTTTTCAAGGTCTGGAATGGTTAATAAAACTCAAGAGCTTTTGCCAGGTGGTATACAAAATCCAAACTATGATGAGCAATGGGAAGGTGATACAGACTTTATTGAAGATAAATTCATTAGATTTGCTTACAGGTATAAGTTTAATGATAATACTTACTCTTTAATATCTCCGTATACAGCCACTATGTTTATACCTAAGCAATTTGGTTATTTTTTAGAAGGTGATGAAGAAAAAACCTACAAAAGTAGTATCGTTGATTTTATGGAGAATTTTGCTCAAGAGATAAAGCTAAAAATTCCTTTTCCAAGTAAAGACCCTTTAAACGATTACAAAATAAAAGAGCTTGATATAATATATAAAGAATCTGATGGCATATCGTTAAAAGTTCTTTCAACACTTGAAGTGAACTCTATACTTGAATCAGAGTATGTTGGGGATGATAATGAGTATACCTTTATATACGAGTCAAAAAAACCTTACAAAACATTACCTGGTAGTGAGGTTACTAGAGTTTATGATAAAGTACCTGTTAAAGCTCAATCTCAAGAAGTTATAAGTAACAGAGTTGTTTACGCTAACTATATAGATAGAAACAACAGCGTTAAATCTATAGACTACTACGCTGTGGCTCAAGAAAAAGATTACGCTAGGTATGATAACACCGCACAATTTCCATACCATACATTAAAACAGTCTAGAACATATCAATTAGGTTTTGTTTTATCTGATATATATGGTAGAACTTCTTCCGTTATATTATCTTCAAAAGATATTAACGCTGGTCAACAAGGTAGAGGTTCTACGCTATTTCACAAATACAAAACATCGTCAGACAACAATCCCGTAGAAAAACCTTTTGGTGATGCTCTTAGAATTATTGTCGAGCAGCCGATTGCAGAGCAATCAGATGGTCAAGACTCAGGTTACCCAGGAACATATGCTGATTCAACTGGTAAATTTTGGAAAATAGAAGACACTACAATTGCTTCTATAAATAACAATACTTACACTATAAACAAAGATTTAACAAGTTTTTTATCCATAGGTGATAAATTGAAAGGAAAGTACAAAGATTACGTAGAGATAACATCTATATCGTATGCTAGCCCTAACACAACTATAGAGACTGATAATCAAATAGCTGATTATTACGCTGAAACACCTAACTCAGGACAAACAGCAATTACTGTTTTTGGTTATAAAATAAATGAATTAGGTTGGTATAGTTACAAATTAGTTGTAAAACAAACCGATCAAGATTATTATAACGTTTATTTACCTGGTATCGTTAACGGTTCTTTTGATGTTAGTAACTCAAATACTGGTCAATCAGCTGTAACAGTGTTAATTAACGATAACATAAACAAAGTGCCTAGAGATTTGTCTGAGGTTGGTCCTCAGCAAAAAAAGTTTAGAAGTAGCGTTAGACTTTTTGGTAGAGTAACACCTGAAACAGGGACGGCATCACCAGCTTATAATAAGCAGTGGTACCCAAGCGCTAGTTCTGACAATGTTTCTGAGATAGCAACGTTTGGTGATTTTGGCTTCACAGATACAACAACGGTTTTTGATGAGCAGTCAAACCCTTTAATTGCTAAAATATCGACAATAAAAAGCGGTACTGAGTCAATAGGTAGTTTACCTATAGGTGATGGGAATTACGAGACTTTTCTAGGTGTTTACGAAACAGTTCCAACAGAAACAAGGCTTGAACTTTTTTACGAGACTAGCACTGCAGGTCTTATAAGTGAGTTAAATAAAGAAGTTGCAAACACAAGTGTAACAGGCGCTACAGGTGTTGTTAACTATTCTTTTAGCCTAAGTGAAAATTCTTCACCTTTTCCTTTTGACTGTACAGATGCTTTTACTTTTATAGACGCTTCTGGTACAGAGCTAGACGAAAACGATATACAAACAACACCTATTATAACAAGTGTAGTTAACGGTGACGGTTTAACATTAACTAACAACCCTTTTTCAATAGTACAAAACAACCCAAGTAATCCTGATGGTACTTTTAAAATACAAACAACTAAGACATTTACATACGTAGAAGGGAGCTCAACAGCTAACAGTTACACTTTTAAAATAAGAGTAAACAGTGGTGGAGTAATTTCTAATATTGTTTTAGAAGGTGCGTTAACAAATTCACAACCTACTAGCCTTAGTATTGTCGATGACCCTATACAGATAACCACAAACGACACTATTGTTCTACCTTTACAAACACCAGGTAAAGAAGTTTTTAAGAACGGTACTAGTATATCAAGCGAAGTAACTGAAGATCTAATATATTCAATTACTAATCAAAGTAAACTACAACCATTACAAGCACCAACAACGGCTTTTTCAATAAGCGCAAACCAACTAGTTGTTAATAGCATAGAAACTTCTACCGATGAGTATTATACCGTAACAATTAGAGCTGAAGACGCTAATGGTATTGATGAAAATTCGTTATTTGTAGATAGAACTTTTAACATTGCTGTAGGAGCTGTTCCAATTAACTATGATATAAGTGATGATAACGGTTACAACCTCGGTTTCGGTCCTGGATGTAGACAGACTCAATTAGACCCTGGTGTATACACGTACCAAAGTGCAGTTGCTTTTATCTTCGGAGCTGTAGGAACCGGGGATAGTGAACAAATACCTGATGATGTGGTATTAGACGATGGTGAGCGGTTAGTGATATCACGTGAAGAAAATCAAGGTTTAACTAACGGAACACTTAGATTTAAATTATTTACCCCCTACCAATGCAACGACGGTTTTTGGCGAGCTGAGCATAAAGTATGGGTTCAGTATAGACAAAACAATACAACACCTTGGTCAGATGCTGAAGCAGACGATGAATCTGTTCCTTGGCCTAGCAATGGTAGAATTATATACTTATATCAACAGAACCAAGCTGGTTTTATAGGTGACTTCTCTACACCTGGAGAATATAGAGTTATAATAAACCCAGAACCAAGTATGAGACAAGACTCACCGTGTAGCGAGTTTAATGGTTGTTATAACCCTTTTTACGAGTGTCAACTTAGATACTGTGACGCTGTTTATAATGATTGTTAATTTTAAAATATATACATAATAAAATATGGCTACAATAGAAGTAAACTACTTTAATTCTTTTATGCTCAACAAATTAGTTGATAACACAAATAACCCTACACCACCAAAATGGTTGGGAGGAAGTCCAAATGCAAATTCAACTAATCATTGGTTTATTGAAGAGTCTAGGATTAGAGGTGGTTACAACAATGTAGAAACAGGATACGGAGTAAAAGCTCACATAGTTGAAGACAACGCAGAATCTCAAACGTTAGGTAACGGTATTATATACTCAGGTCTGTTTAACTCAAGAACTGGTTTTAACGGAACGAATCAATTTCCTGTAGGTGAAGACATAACTAAGTCAGTTGATCCAGCTAAAGGTTCTATACAAAAACTATATGCTGAAGATACTAATTTAGTGTTATTTCAAGAAAACAAAGTTAGTAGAGCGTTGATAGATAAAGACGCTATATACTCAGCTGAAGGCGGTGGTAGTATAACTTCTACTAGACAAGTTATTGGTCAAATAGTTCCGTACGCTGGAGAATATGGTATAAGTAAAGACCCTGGTAGTTTTGCTGTATATGGATATAGAAAATATTTCACAGATAGAAGAAGAAATGCTGTGCTTAGACTTTCTATGGACGGTATAACAGAAATATCTAATTACGGAATGAAAGATTACTTTAGAGATACTTTTAACGACTTAAACAGTAGTTCTGTTGTATTAGGATCTTTCGATACTCATAATAAAGTTTATGTAACTTCTATTCAAAAAACAAAAACATTTACAAACCCAACAAGTGATACAGATACTTATGACACGCTTTGCTTTGATGACAGCGTGAATGGTTGGGTTAGTTTTTTTAGTTTTAAACCAACTCTAATGGGTAGTTTAAGAAATAACTTTTATAGCTTTTACGACGGTAAAATATACAAGCACTATTCTGATACTTCTGATAGAGGTGTTTTCTATGAGGAAGATGATTTGAAGACATCTAGTATTGAATTTGTTTTTAATAGCAATATAAGCATGCCTAAAGTATTTAAAACTATAAACTACGAAGGAAGTAATGGTTGGGAAGTTACAAGTATTAAGTCAGACACAACTGGTACTAGCTACAATGATATTGCCAAACGAATTTATAGTTATGACGAAGGAGCTTACTTAGATAGCGGTGTTCAGTATAGAGCTGGTTTCAATAGAAAAGAAAATAAGTATTTCGCAAACATTGTTAACGACTCACAACCTAGAGGAGCAGAGGTTGTTTATTCAGATTCTATTTCTGGTGTAAAAGGCTTTTTTACTACTGTAACTATAAAGACAGATCAAACTACAAACGTTGGTGGACCTAAAGAATTATTTGCGGTGTCAACTAATTATATAGAATCTTCATATTAAATTAAATATAATGGAATTAAATATACGTAAATTACAAGAATCAGACTGGGAAACATTGGTAAACATGTGGAAAATGTGGCCTGAATGGAAAAAAGCTATACCTACTAAGGAGTTGTTACCTGAGAATGGAACTGGTGGTTTTATAGTTGAGAAAAACAACGTAGCTATAGTAGCTGGTTTCATGTATACGACCAATTCTAAGGTGGCATGGACTGAATGGGTTGTGTCTAATAAAGATTACAGAGAAGATGACAGAAAAGATGCTCTAAAGCTTTTATTGAATGGTATAGAGCACGTAGCTAAAGCTAGTGGTTATAATATAATACTTAGCATAGCTAGAAATAGCGGGTTAATAAATACTTTTAAAGAACTAAAATATACCGTAGACGATAAACCATCGTTTGAGGTTGCAAAAAAAATAAATTAATATGGCAGTAGTATCAGCGGTAACAGCAGGTGTAGCTTTGGTAGGTTCAGCCGCGTCAGCGATCGGAGCGCATCAAGATAAGCAAAAAGCAAAAGGAGCAAAAGCTAGAGCTAACGCAGAGCTTGAAGCTATAAAAGCGTCTAGGCAAGAAATTACAAACCCTTACAGCGAAACAAAAGATCTAAGTAGTATGGCTAAAGATTTGAGTGGTCAAATGAGTAATCCTTTTGAAAACTTAGGTGTTGCAACTCAAGCGGCTGAAATAAAAATGGAGCAAGCTGATATAGCTTTAGCTAATACTCTAGATACCTTAGCAGCTACAGGTGCTTCAGCTGGTGGAGCAACTGCTTTAGCTCAAGCGGCTTTACAATCTAAGAAAGGTGTAGCAGCTAGCATAGAACAACAAGAAGCTCAAAACGAAAAGCTAAGAGCTCAAGGAGAGCAAGCTCTAAACGCTCAAAAAATATCAGAACAACAAAGACTTCAGAGCATAGCTATATCAGAAGGACAAAGAGTTCAAGCTGCGGATGCCGCTGGTAAACAGTTTGAGTTTCAAACTAGGGAAAATAGAACTAATGCTGATTTAGATAGAGCGTCTGGTAAAGTTGCTCAAGCGCAGCAAGATATTGCACAGGCTAGTGCGGCGAAATCATCAGCTATAATGGGTGGGATTAGTGCTGTTGGTAGTATAGGATCAGCTTTCGCGGGAAAGTAGGAGCAGCGCCACCTGCTAAAACTGTCAGTCAAAACTTAAAAGTAACCGGTGTTCAGGATGTTGCTAGTTGGGGTCCAAGCACTGAACTAATTATGCCTTAAAGAATTAAAAAATAAAATGAGTTATAGAAATCCACAAATAATAGTTGATAGATCATCTGAGATATACGCTCAAGGCTTTGCTAAATTAGGACAGCAAGCTGCTGGTATGATTAATAAATACAACGAGCAAAAACGTTTAGAGCAAGAAAGGATAAAAAAGAAAAACGATGCTTTTAAACTTTTACAGAACGAAGTTTCTTTTAAAGCTTACCAAGATGCTGATAAAGTTTACTCAAAAATAAAAGGTAACAGTCTTCTTGATCAGTTTAAAGACCAATACACTAACATGCTTGAAGGTGACGGTGAAAACGAAGGAGCTATTAAAGCACAAACTATTCTAAGAACAAGAGGATCTGACTTAGGTGTTGATGAAAGAAAAAGGTTAAACAAAATCGTCAGTGATGCCAATGCTTACAAAGACTTAATGATTAATTCTGGTGGAGCTATTCAAAACGATATTAACCAGTATACTGAAAACATAACAGCGGAAAATATACAAGGAGATTACGTTTGGAAAGGTGATACCGACGAAGATAGGTTTAACAACATGTTAGCTATGTTTTCATTATCTAACCAAGAAGTTCCTGGTGTGGAGTCTAAAAAAGAGTTAAAAAAAGTAGATGGTGTTAACGTAATTTCTATTACTAGCAAAATAAACACTAAAGATCCTGATTTTATGAAAAAGATGGACGCTTTGGGTTTAAGTAATAAGTTTGAAGTCGATGAAAACGGCTATGCTAACGTTACTTGGAAAAAACCTATTGAAAAATACGGCGATGGCTTGATAGTTGAAACACCTTCAGCTATAGATAAAGTTAAAACATTAGAAACAGCTCAGCTTGTTAAAAATGGACAACCTGTACCTGGTTTAGTACAGCAACAATCTAATATTGTCACTTCTTATTTAAACGGTAAAGAAGTTACTTCCACACGTCAATACTTAGATGAAGATAAAATATCAAAAAACAAAACACTTAACTCTGAATACGAAGCGCACGCTAAAGGTATTTTAACAACTAGTTTATCTGAGCAAAAAGCGTATATGGAGCAAAGGCTTGGTATGGATATATCGCTTAAAGACTGGAAAGAGAAAACACCTGATCAAAAAACAGAACTAATAACATCTGCGTTACAAGCTAACACTATAAATGACTTAGGTTTTGGCAGCTTTGTTCCTAAAGTAGCAGATGAAGCTGATGTGAAGTTTTACAAAGAACAGCTAGGTAAAGACATAGTAGAAGGCCAAGAAATATACGTTAGAACAAACGAGAGTTTTAGAGATATAAAACAAGATAAAGATAAAAAGACTGATAAACAGGTAGACACTTCTTTTATAGATGAACTGGATATACAGCTGTCAGGCGAAAGCCCAGGTAAAGCGGTAGATTTTACTGATCTTGAAAAAATAATAAAAGAAGTAGGTTTTAGAGTTAACAAAGTAGAAGAGGTTGATGGTAAACGAGAAATAACTATAACGAAATCAGTTAAAGGAGCAGATAATTCTGTGACTATAACTGAAGATATGACACCAGATCAAATAAAAAGATTATTAAAAATGGTCGAGACTGGAAGTTTACCACCAAAAACTAAACAAGAAGGTACAGAGGACAACCCATATATCTACAAACCAGAATAATAAAAACAATATAATATGCCTAAGTATAAATTATCAAATGGTAAATACATTTTCGTTGAAGACAAAGATGTACAACACTTTTTAAACTCAAAAAAAGGTGAAGGAGCTGAAGAAGTGCAAGGCCCTGTAGCTTTTGAGCAAGAAGTTAAAATACCTGGTATAAACTTTGATGACTACTTGAAGCCAGCAAAGATACAAGACTCTGCAAGTGTGGATCCAGCTGTGGAGTCAGAAAATATGGGATCCAATTTGGCGGATGGTTCCTTGGAGCAACAAAACGTTATTGATAGTGAGTTTAAAATACCAGAACCTAACGAACAGTTAAGTGAAGAGGAGGTCCAATCTACTCTTGATTATATAGATAACATAGGCAGTGTAAAAGACCCTGTAGCTAAAGATGTTATAACTTTGCTTAATGGCAGTGAATATGACAATAAAAAGAATAGATTTAAAAGAAGTAATAAAGAAGCTAAATTATTTAGACAAGACGCTGTAGAAGTTACAAAAGCTATGCGTCAAATGTATGATGGTTTAGGTTTAGAATTTAACACTAAGCTTGAAGACAGTTTTTTAGGTGATGTTGGTGATATACTGTTTGGGCCAGATGTTGACGAAGACACTGTTGTTGTTACTTTAGGTGACAAAAAAATAAACCTAGAAACAAACACAACTGATGACGATGCTTACATTAGGAATTTAAACAAAATAGAAGATTTAATTGTTAACAATAAAGAATCTCTAAACACGGACCAATGGACGTCAAACATAAACAAAACAATAGAGGATTATAAAAAAATAGAATCTATAGATAAAGCAAGTAAAGAAGCTGAAAAACAAGCTAAAGCTAATTTTGTGGATAATCTTACTCTTTTTGATCCTGTAGAAAAAATTATAACAACACCTGGAGGAATGTATGGTGGTTATAATCAAACTAAAGTAGTAGAATATCCTTATAAAAAAGAAATAGAAGAAGCTAAATCTGTTTTATTAAAACAAAATCCAAACATTGATAAAAGCAAGTTAGAAGAATCAGCTAAAAATATAGTTAGACAAAACCTAGCTGAAGAATTCATTGTAGACGCGAAATATAACGCTAGAGAGCAAGCTATATCAAATGGAGATGTTTCTCAAGAAATGCTTTATACTACCTCTGCATTTTTAACATCTGACAAAGCTAAAAAATATAACGAATCCGCTAAAAAAGCTGATATATCTGAGGGAATAGCAGTTACTTCAAACTCTGCTTTAAACTTAGCTTACAAGTCTTTGACTAGTGGTTTAGATGAAGGTGAAGACTTAGATCTAGTTGAAGCTATAGATGAACTAGGCTTTGATTTTAATTACTCAGACAACACAAAAGTAAAATTAAAAAACGGTAGAGAGGTTAGTAAACAACTCTTCGACTTGTACCCTAAGCTTTTAGAAAAAAATAAAGCTGCTAAAATAAACTTTAACAAATATATAAGTAAAGCAGAAGAAAATGCTGATAGTATAGATGACTTAAACCTATCAATGGAAGCTTCTTCTAAAAACTACGATTTAAGTGAAAAGTATTTAGCTAACATAGGTGTTGGTTTTACTGATTTAGGAGCTGGTTTACTTAGAATAGGAGCTGAAGTACTTAGGTTTGATGGAGATGGCGCTTTAGATGATTTAGGAACTTCTTATTCTGAGTGGTCTCAGGATATTAGAGGATCTTTTGTTAGAGACGTAGCTTTTGACGATGCTTTTAGTAGTGCTGAAAACTTTGGTAAATTTGCAGCTCAAGAAATAACAAACCAAATACCAATACTAGCTACTTTAGCAGCTTCTGGTGGTACTGCAGCTCCATACGTTATTGGAGCTTCTTCAATGGGTAGTAAGCTAAATGATATGTCTTATGAAATAGCTAAAGGTACCGCAGACTATAGTAAGTCCGAAATGTATTTAAAATCACTTGGTTACGGTGTTGCTGAAGGTCTTTTCTCTGCTCTACCTACGTCTAGAATACTTAAGAACACTAAGGCTAGATGGATTAGTGGTTCTAAAACAAAAGGAACGTCTTTGCTAGATGATGGAGTTAAGTCATGGGTTAAAGAAAAAACACCAGGTCTTTTATTAGACACTGGTATGGAAACTTTTGGTGAAGGTTTAACTACGTTGACTCAGAACTTAATAGACGGAAAACCTTGGTATGAAAATATTGATCACGCTGCTTTTTCTGGTTTTGGTTTTTCTTTAGGTATGGGTGGTGTTCCATATGCTAGAGGTTTGTACAATTCTACTTTTTCAACTTACGGTTCAAATAAAACTATAAGAGATAAAAAAAATAGTATAGATGAATTAAGTAAAAGATATAAAGCTTTACCTGACAAAAGAAAAAAAGAAGCTAAAGTAATAAAAAGTGAAATTAAAAAATTATCAGATGAAGTTAATGATGTTATAATTTCTAACGAAAAACTAGTAAACAATCACTTAACATATAAAGGAGCTAACTCTGTATTGAAAATACAAAGAATAAAAGCAGAAGTGCAGAATCAAGCTAACAATATTGTAAAAGATGAAAGCGTTAGTGATGATGTTAAAAACATGCGATTAGCAACTTTAAAACAAAGACTAAGTAAAATAGACGCTATAGAACAAGTAGTATTAAGTGATAGATCTTTCAAAATGAACTTAGTTGAATTTAACGCTTTTAAATTCGAAAATGAAACTAAGTACAACCAATATAAAGAAAAAGCAGAATCTTCCTTAATAGATGAAGGTTTTGATAATCCTAAAAACGAGTTAATAGACAAGAAAGTTCAAGAATACTATTTTGCTGACGAGGTTAGAAAAGACAACTCTGTAAACTCTAAAAAAAGCAGTGCTTTTAACGGTAATTTTAAATCTTTTGAAACTAAGGAAGAGGCTTTAGAATATGTAAATACATTACCTGAAACAGTTGTTAGTAAAGAAGACAAAGCAGAAATTGAAGCAGCTGTAAGAAGCGGAGCTGATGGGTTTGCTGTTAGAGACAAGAGTGTTACTGTAGCTATTGTTGAGAATCAAGTAGCTAATCAAAGAAAACAAACTAGAACTCACGAAGTTGGTCATCAAGCTTTAGAAACTATATTAAACCAAAAAGATAACATTGGAGCTATAGAAGTTATAGCAAATCAAATAAAACACACTTTAAGAAAAACAGATAGAAAACTTTACAATAAATTTGTAAAACAATTTGCTTTCGCTAGTGAAATGAACGATCCCAGAGAGGTTGTGGCTAGGTTCACAGAGCTTGTAGCAGACAATGAAATAACTTTTAGCGAACGTAAGAAAGGTATAGCTGGTTTGTTTGGCGCTATGGTTCAAAAGAAGTTTTCTGACAAGTATGACTTCAACTTTAGAGGTGAAAACGATATGTTCAACTTTGTTGTTGGGTTTGGTAAAAAAATAAAGTCAGGTGAATTTACTACTGAAGACATCAAAGCTGCTAGAGAAAGTGAAGCTGTTAAGACAGCTATAGAGAAAGGTTCTAACGCAGGAGCAAAAACAAACAAACAAACATCTTTTAGTAAATCAGTTGAAGATATACAATCTGAAATAATTGCTTTAGAAGATGAATATGATGAACAGCGTATAGACTACTATGAGTATGAAGGTAAAATGGATGCTTTAGAGGCTCAGTTAGAACAAGCTAGAAAAGCTCCAAAAGAAAAACCAAAAACAACTAAAGCTGTAGCTAAGGTAAATGTTTCTGATATAGAGGATCAAATAGATGCTTTAAACAATGATTTTTATGATGGTGTTATAGATGATATAGAGCATGAGCAAAAGCTAGATATATTAGAAGCAAAATTAAACCAAGCTAAGTTACAAGTATCAAAACCTAAAGAAGCTAAAAAACAGCAAGAAAAAACTGTAAAAGACTCTGTAGAGAAGTTTAAAAAAGAAGTATCAGAAGAAACTATATCTGATAAAAACAAGAACATAGCTAAAATAAACGAGGACATAGCTAACGAAATGCTAGAGCTTGGAGCTAATAAGGTTACAGATATAAAAGACCCTGTAAAGCAAAAAGAAATAATAGACAAGTTAGGTAGAAACAATTTGGGTGCTGTAACAAATCTTACTAAAAAAGCAACCGCCGCTGGCAAGGACTTAGCTATAGACGATAACTTAAAAGTAGGTTACGACGAGTTTTTCTCTGGATTTAGTGAAGAGTTATCAGCATTGATAAAATCTTACAAAGTAGAAGTAGATGGAAAGAAAGTACCTTTTGGTGCTTATATGAATAAGAACTTACCTTTAAGATATGGTCAAATACTTGATAAAGCTTTAAAAGGTAGAATCGAAGGTTCTAAAAGTTTAGATGTTAACTCTGGTGAAAAAGGTTTTGCTGGCACTATTGCTGCTGAAGGATCTGCTGATTTTGACGCTGCAGCTAGCGCTGATAGAGGTTTACCTGCTGGGGAGTTAATAGATGTTACTACTTTTAGAAAAGTAAAAGACAAAATAGAGGATATAAAAGAATCTATAGATTTAACAGATGTTGATGTTGCTGATTTAACATACAGAAAAATACAAGACGATTATTCTGGTGACGTTGGAGCTGAAATAATAGGCTTATGGGATAAAAACGCAAAGCCTGAAAAAGGTCAAGATAGAAACGACTTTCAAAAACTTGCTGAAAGAATAGAAGGTACAAGAACTTTAAACTACGGTAAAGATACTGGTGGTGAAGCTGAAGTTAGAGCTATGCAAGGTTTGTTCTTAGATTATAACGATGCTGTAAAGTTTATAAAAACAATACCTGAATTTAATGTAGCTCCATTTGAAACAACTATAGATAAACAAGGTAGATCTATTGACTTAACTGAAGACGCTAGAGGTTATAGTACTGGTATATCAAATAAACTACTGAAAGAGTTTTATGAACCATACATCGATCCTAAAGCAACTAGCAAAGATAAAGACGTTAAGAAAACAGCTATAACATCTCCTTCTGGTAGAGGTAAAGGTAAAACATCTCAAGTAGCTAAAGTATATAGATTAAAACCTGAGTATAGAGGTAGTATATCTAGACAGACTGTACAGGAGTTACAAAAAACAATAGGTATTACACCTGCTGGTGAAGCTTTTATACCTATGAAAGGTCCAAACAGAACAGAATTTGGTACTGCTTTACAAGGTTTAACTAAAATGTATGCTACTAACGTAGCTAATACTGTTATTAGAAAGAAAATTGTAGATGAAGGTATTACATCTGAAGATAAACCTACAGAAAAAGTACTAGCCGATATAGGTGGCGGTAAGTCTAGAGTTATGTTTAGTAAAAAGAAACAAATTGAAACCGCTTTAAAATATATACCTAATACTGAAGAATTATTCTCAAGGTTTAACACTGAGGAAGCTTTAAAAGGTAGTGACAAAGATTTTAACAAATTTAAAGCAGTTTTCAAAGCTGATGTTAAAGAGTTTTTAAAGTATATACCTTCTGGCTATAGACCTAGTAATTTTGTTGGTATATATTCTACTGATATAATATATAAAAACCTAAGTGATAAGGAAAAAACAATATTTAAAAATAGAGTTGCAGAACTACAAAGTATAGCAAAACAAGAAATGGCTAATAACAATGGTCAAGCTATAGGTTTTAATTCTCCAGCGAATGAAATGGGCTCAACACTACCACAGGTTAAAGAAACTTTTGAGCGTAAAAACATAAAAGAAAAAATAATTAAAAAGAATAAAAAGTACGAAAAAGCTTTTGATGATATGTGGTTAGGTATTTATGAAGCTGTAAAAAACAACCCAAATTTAATACCTATAGCCAGTTTATTTATAGAAGGTGCAGCTTACGACGTTGCTCATCCACATAGAAGAGGAGCTAATTTTATTGGTTACCAAACTAATGTTTCTCCTCAAAAAAATTATAAAGGTATTTATAGAACGTTCGAGTATGAACACGCTGTGCAATCTAACATAATGGCATCTGAACTTTACGAAGCTATGTTTAACCTCAAAGATGTTAGACAGTTTAAAGAGTTTTTGAACATCAGTAAAATGGATTATAAGATGATAGCTTTAGGTGTCTTAGACAATAAAAAGCTAGAAAAAGCTGGTTACAGGTTTAAAATGCCTAAAAACTGGAACAACTGGTGGGACAGGTATTTAAACGAAGAAGTAGCTAAAATAGATGGCGGTATCGATCCTAAGTCTATAATGGTACTGAATAGTAAAAACCAACTAGTAACCTTGTATGAGTTAGCTGGTAACGTAGATTCTTCTGGTAAAAAAGTGTTATTTAGTAAAGGTAGACTTGATACAGAGTTTAATAAAATATTAGAAAATAAAACAGGTATATTAGCTAGTGATAATATATCCGAAGTTAAAGCCAAAATGATAGCTAATAAAAAAAGAAAAATAAATTTCTTTATACCTCCATCAGCTGAAGATTTTGTAGGTTTATTATATGCCACTCTAGGCAAAGGTAGTGTTGGTGATAAGCAAATGAAGTTTTATGATAGAACTTTGCTAAGGCCTTACGCTAGAGCTATGCAAGCTGTAACTAGAGATAGAATAGATTTAGGTAGAGCTTTTAAAAATATTAGAAAAGAATTTAAAGCTACACCTAAAGATCTTAAAAAGAAAGTGCCTAATAGCTTGTTTACTAAAGAGCAAGCTGTAAGAATTTACATATGGGATAGTATAGGTAAAGAAGTTCCAGGTTTAAATGTTGAAGAAGTAAACGAACTAGCTAACTACGTGGCTGATAATAAACAGTTAAAGGATTTTGCTGATCAAGTTATGAGGTTAAACCCAGGTTCTAAATACGCTTCACCTAAAGACACGTGGGTTACGGGCACTATAACGACTGACTTACTTGAAACTCTAAACGAATCAAGAAGAGCTAAGCATTTAGAAAGATGGCAACAAAATGTTGATGAAATATTTTCCACAGAAAACTTAAATAAGTTAGAGGCTGCTTACGGTACTAAGTATAGAAAAGCAATGGAAAACATGCTTACTAGAATGAAGACTGGTAGAAATAGGACTTATGGTACAGATACTCAAACTGCTAAATGGATAGATTGGATGAACGGATCTGTTGGAGCTATAATGTTCTTTAACGCTAGGTCAGCTGTACTTCAAACAATATCTTCAGCTAACTTTATAAACTTTGGTGATAACAATATTATAGCTGCTGGTAAAGCTTTTGCTAACCAAAAACAATACTGGACTGATTTTGCTAAATTAATTAATTCAGATTATCTATTAGAAAGAAGAGACTCTTTAAAAATAAACGTAAACGAAGCTGATATAGCTGAAGCTGCTTCTAAAAAAGGCGCTGCTGGTGCTATCAACTACTTATTAAAGCTAGGTTTCACACCTACTAAATTTGCTGATAGTTTCGCTATAGCTTCTGGTGGTGCTACTTTTTACAGAAATAGAATAAAAGCATTGATAAAAAGCGGTATGGATCCAGTTGCTGCAGAAAAAGCTGCAATGAGAGATTTTATAGAAAAATCTGAAGAGTCACAGCAATCAAGTAGGCCTGACAAAATTAGTCAAGAGCAAGCGGGTCCATTAGGGCGTGTTATATTAGCTTTTGCGAATACTCCAGCGCAATATGCTAGAATCATAAAAAAAGCCGCTAGTGATCTTAAAAACAGACGAGGTAGCGATAAAGAGAACATATCTAAAATACTTTATTATAGTGTTGCTCAAAACTTGTTATTTAACGCTCTTCAACAAGCTATATTCGCTGTTGCTTTTGGTGATGAAGAAGATGAAGGTGTGCTAGATGATAAAAAATTAAATATAGCTAACGGTATGCTTGACGGTGTTATTAGAGGTACTGGTATTGGAGGTGCAGTATTCTCTGTGTTAAAGAACGTTGGTTTAAAAATATACAAGGAGACTGAGAAAGAAAATCCTAAATATGAAAATATAGTTTTTGAAGCTATGAAAATATCTCCACCTATATCTTCTAAAATAAGCAAACTTAGATCTGCTGGTAGAACTTTTTCTTGGGATATGAAAGAGATAAAGGCTAAAGGTTTAGATATTACAAGTCCAGCTATAGGTGCTGGAGCTGAAGTTATTTCAGCTACTACAAACTTACCTTTAGATAGAGTTATTAGAAAGATAGAAAACTTAAAAGCTGCTTCTGATAGTGAGTTAGAAACTTATAAGCGTTTAGCTTTAGCATTAGGTTGGGGTAAATGGGAGCTAGGTATTAAAGACAAAAAATGGAAAGATCCAAACGCAAAACCAAAAAGCAAAAGTAGAGTAAGAAAAAGAAAAGTAGTACAAAGAAAAGTAATAAGAAGATAATGTTATGAAATTAAAAGGTTTTGATAAAGTGAAAGATCTGTTCTGGTACTCGGATAGTGAGCCAAATGAAGTTTTAATATCTATGTGTCATTTAATATGCTTACCTATAGCTATATGGGCGGAATCTGAGGACCCAAGCATACTATTAATGTTATTAGGTGCTTGTGCAGGAGCTTTTCAATTATGGGCTGTTGTATGGAAAGGTTGTTTAAAATATAGACTACTAGCAGTACAGATTGCAACATTGGTAGCTATAGCAACTATAATAAACTTATGCATGGCAGGTTTAATGACAGGTAGTAGAACAGGTTGGATAATAATTGGTATTTTCGCATTATGGAATACAATTAGAGTCTTTAAAGAAAAAATAGAAAGATCGTAATGGAACAATATACTCAAATCATAGTTACAATTGTAGGTGTTTTAGGTTCAGCATCTATATGGAAATATCTTGAAGCAAGATTAAAAGCTAAGAACGAATCTAAGAAAGTTGAATTAGAAAATAACGACGGCGTGCAATACCGAGATGATTTGAAAAACAGAGTGAGAAACTTAGAAGCTATGCTAGCTAGTTCTAGCGACGAAAAAGACAAATTAAGAGATCAAGTTCTTCAACTAGTAGCGGAAGTGAACTCGCTTAGAGTTGAGGTTGACTATCTTAAGAAAGAAAATGAACGTTTAAAAAATAAATAATGCAATTAACAAAGAATTTTAACCTTAGCGAATTTCAATGCAAATGCGGTTGTGAAATGCCTGAATTTGTTAAAAAAAACGTAGAAGAATTAGCTAAAGACTTACAAGTGATTAGAGATAAAGTAGGTATTGGTTTTACACCTAATAGCGCATATCGCTGTCCTAAGCATAACCAGATCATCGGAGGAGTTAAAACATCACAACACTTAAAAGGTAAAGCTGCTGATATAAATATAAAAGGTATTGAACCTTCTGAAGTAGCTGATTTAGTTGAAGATTTAATGAAAACTGAAGCTATAACAAAAGGCGGTGTTGGTAGATACAATTCTTTTACACACATAGATATTCGAGGGACTAACGCAAGGTGGAATTTTACTAATAAAAAATAAGATATGAAAAACAATAAACCAGGACCAGAAGACAGAACTTTCTGGGACAACGAAGCAAGGTTAAAAGCTTTAGGTAAAGGAATGAATAGTCCTTTTAAAATGAAAAATCCTTGCTGGAAAGGATATGAAGCTATAGGTATG
>Ga0209653_1000430_pt1 | contig 37502 bp, 35 predicted proteins | sample SaaInl6LU_22_DNA_FD_184644 | JGI IMG/M metagenome (GOLD analysis project Ga0209653, IMG submission 184644) | Marine microbial communities from expanding oxygen minimum zones in the Saanich Inlet - ESP_116LU_22_DNA (SPAdes) (version 2) | ecosystem: Environmental > Aquatic > Marine > Intertidal...
GCGCCATCAATGCAAGAAAGTTTAGCGTTATGCGCAAGATTAGGATAAAGACTTATTGAGCTTCACCACTTCTTGTAATGGAAGCGCACAGCACTTTCGAACTGCGATAGTCCCACTAAAGCTTGCAAAGAAAACGCCCCGCGCTCTAAAGCACGGGGCGTTGTGAAATTACATTCGTAAACAACTATGCGATATCAAAGCGATCGAGGTTCATGACCTTATCCCATGCCGCGACGAAATCCTGGGCGAACTTCTCTTTCGCATCTTCGCAGGCATACACCTCAGAGATAGCACGGAGCTCTGAATTGGAGCCAAAGATCAGATCCACGCGAGTGCCCGTCCATTTGACTTCGCCCGTTTTGCGGTCCGTCCCTTCGAATGCGTTTTCAGCATGCGAGGTCGCCTTCCATGTGGTGCCGAAATCAATCAAGTTTACAAAGAAGTCGTTACTCAAAGTCCCAGGTCGATCGGTAAAGACACCATCTGCCGAACCATCAAAGTTTGCATTCAAAGCACGCAGGCCACCGACCAGCACCGTCATCTCAGGTGCCGTCAACGTGAGTAATTGCGCACGGTCGACAAGCATCTCTTCCGCTGAGACTGAATACTGTGTTTTCGAATAGTTGCGAAATCCATCTGCCTCTGGCTCAAGGAACGCGAAAGAATCGACTTCAGTCTGCTCAGCAGTCGCATCCACACGTCCCGGAGTGAACGGCACAGTCAGTTCCAAACCTCCCGCCTGAGCAGCTTTCTCAATCGCTGCACAGCCACCAAGCACAATCAAATCCGCGATAGAAACTGGCTTATCAAAAGCCTGCTGCACCGCTTCGAGCGCATCTAGCACCTTTGATAATTGAGGTGGGTTATTTGCCTCCCAATATTTCTGCGGTGCCAAGCGAATACGTGCACCGTTCGCACCACCGCGTTTGTCAGAGCCTCGGAAAGTCGATGCAGACGCCCATGCGGTTGAAACGAGTTCACCGACCGACAAGCCTGTTTCGAGAATCTTTGCTTTGAGTGAAGCGATGTCTGCCTCTCCGATCACCTCGCCGGTCGCCTCTGGCAATGGGTCCTGCCAAATGAGTGTTTCGCTTGGCACTTCAGAACCGAGGTAAAGTGAACGCGGCCCCATATCACGGTGTGTTAATTTAAACCATGCACGTGCAAACGCATCTGCAAAGACGTCTGGGTTCTCATAGAAGCGACGGGAAATCTTAGCGTATACAGGATCTTCCTTGAGCGCCAAATCGGTAGTCAACATCATCGGCGCGAAGCTCTTGTTCGGATCATGCGCTGCTGGCACCGAACCTGCCCCGCCATTATTCTTAGGCTTCCACTGGTGCGCTCCTGCAGGGCTCTTCGTGAGTTCCCATTCGAAGTTAAACAGGTTTTCAAAGTAGTTATGGCTCCACTTCGTTGGCGTCGTCGTCCAAGCACCCTCTAGTCCACTAGTAATGGTATCGTCGCCACTCCCCGTGCCGAAGCTGTTTTTCCAACCAAGGCCTTGCTCCTCAATTGGCGCGCCCGCAGGCTCACGTCCCACATACTCATCAGGATTTGCAGCGCCGTGCGTCTTGCCAAAAGTATGACCACCAGCAATCAACGCGACTGTCTCTTCGTCGTTCATCGCCATACGCGCAAACGTCTCGCGAATATCACGGGCGGAAGCAATTGGATCAGGATTTCCGTTCGGGCCTTCTGGATTAACATAAATGAGCCCCATTTGCACGGCGGCCAATGGGTTTTCGAGTTCACGATCACCTTTGTAGCGCTTATCGCCCAACCACTCAGATTCAGTGCCCCAATAAATGTCTTCTTCCGGTTCCCAGATATCTTTGCGACCGCCTGCAAAGCCAAAGGTTTTAAAGCCCATCGACTCCAAGGAGACATTACCAGCTAGAATCATCAAATCCGCCCATGATAAACTGCGGCCATATTTCTTTTTAATCGGCCAAAGCAACAGGCGTGCCTTATCGAGATTACCATTGTCTGGCCAGCTGTTCAGCGGCGCAAAGCGCTGACTACCTGAGCCCGCACCACCACGACCATCGGCCACACGATAGGTGCCAGCACTGTGCCATGCCATTCGAACAAAGAATGGACCATAGTGACCATAGTCAGCAGGCCACCAATCTTGAGAGTCCGTCATCAAATCCGTGAGATCTTTTTTTACCGCATCGAGATCGAGGCTTTGGAACGCTTCCGCATAATCAAACCCAGCATCCATCGGGTCAGATAGGCTCGAATGTTGACGCAGAATGTTGAGCGGCAATAAATTTGGCCACCACTCCCGATTCGAAGTGCCACCGCCTGCAGCGTGAGGCTTACTCATCGTGCCATTCAAAAAAGGGCACTTGCTTTCTTCATTCGAGGAGCCGTTTCCTGCTCCAGCGTCATTCATATGCGGATTATCCATAGTATTCGTTTCGTATTACAATTAGAGGTCAAAAATAGTCAGTTTTTGCGAAGAGTGATCGCAAAACAATGAACCTACCTTACAAGCACAGTATAGATAAAGAACGAAGTGAATCTATTCCCAGTAATCTAGCAACGCGCGCGATTTCACTCAGCAATACATAGGGTAAGCCACTCACATCGCTGTAAAGATAGCGATAAAAACACTGTTCATACTCGAAAAAAGTCATTCTCGGATGACCTAAGCTGATTTTAGGCTACTATCTCGCGATGAAAATAAGTCACAACACACGCAGCCTCTATAGCGCCTCAATTTAAGCATGAACCGATCGCTCACCTTCTCACTTACTGCCGCCTGTATCGCAGTCACGACACTTTTGCTAGTTAGGAATACCGCCCCAGTCTCCCACATAAAAGACCAAGCGCAAGACGTAGAAGCCGTCGCGCACCCAGAAATCGACGCGGTAGCCACTAAGCTGACGCCAAATGACGAAGCACACACACACAGCTCAACACGGATTAGAGCTACGACTGCTACGATTCAAAACTGGCCAAAAATCGCGATTGTATCACTGAAGGAGCAACACCCTAGTATGGACGACACCATCGACCATATTGTTCGCGCTGTGTCTTTTACAACCTTTGCCGCCCTCCCAACGCATCAAGCAGAGCGTTTGGTGCGATATGCTCAAGTAATCGGCGCCGGTGATGCATCACATTTCCCTCCTCTTTGCTGGGCTCAAGGCACACAGACTGAAGTCGTTGACGCATTCGCAAATGTGCGTGCTTTAGCACTAACTGAAGGAGACGACCTCAAGGCTCCCACACGTGTTTTTCAAGGAAGTGATCGGTGGACGTTTACCGCAACCGACGGAAATACAGGCAGCGAAGGCACGCCTATAACACTCACATGGAGCTTAGTTCCCGATGGCACGATTATTGACAACGATGAAGGTGACACGCTTCCGAATAACCTAATAGCAAAACTCAATTCGACTTATGGTAGCTCTCCAGTCCCAAGCGATCACACTCAAGCCCCTTGGTTCCAACTCTTCGAAGATGCATTTGCATCATGGGCAGCGGTGACTGGCATCACTTATGTCTACGAACCTAATGATGACGGCGGAACATTTCCAGTATCTGGCTCAACCAATGGTCTATCTGGAAGTCTAGGTGTGCGGGGCGATGTGCGCATCGCAGGAGTGCGGATTGACGGCAACAGCGGCACACTTGCGTTCAACTTCTTCCCAAATGGTGGTGATATGGTCATCGACACGGGTGATGACTCAAATTTCACGAATAATAATTCAACAAAATCTCAGTTCGTAAACATGCTCGCTCACGAGCATGGGCATGGGCTCGGTCTCGACCATGTCTGCCCGATTGACAACACCAAGCTCATGGAGCCTTTCATTTCGAATGCATTCTCAGGGCCTCAACTGGACGAGATGCTCACTATACATGGGATCTACGGTGACCCACTCGAACGCCAAGCTGCCAATAAAAACAACGACACCATAGCTTCCGCTCGCGACCTCGGCGCACTCAACTCAGGCTTCGTTGCAAATACCATCTCGATCTCCACGAGCAATGATGTGGACGTATACCAATTTCAACTCAACTCACCTCGACAACTCAATGTCACAGTCACTCCGAGCGATGAGACGACCTACTTGGAAGGTGTGCAAAACAACAACGGCTCATGTTCTGCTGGCACCCTGTTCGACCCAGAAACAAGACAAGATCTAATCATACGAGTTCTGGATACGGATGGAACAACAGTTCTTGGAAGTTCGAATGCAACTGGCATCGGACAAGTAGAGATACTAACAAACGTGCAGCTCCTACAGACAAGTCAAAGCTACTATGTCGAAATAAGCGGTGGCGGCGAAAACGCTGGCGATGCCAATAATGCCCAACTCTACGAGCTAGATCTGGAGCTTGTGGACCCCAGTGCAGTCCAAGTTTCAAAGTTTACGATTACCAACGAATCTTGCTCGCCTAGTAACGGAACCCCAGACCCTGAAGAATTGATCACGGGCTCCGTAACTGTGGAAAACATCGGCACCGCAGACGCTACTGGTATCAATATCACTCTTAGCGGGTCCAGCGACTTAAGCATACAAGGAAATGCCACGCAAAACATCGGCACCTTAACACCTGGCCAAAGCGTCGACATCACTTACACATTCACATTATCAGGCAATTGCACCGACATAGAAGTCCTCACCTTCAGAGTGGACAGTGCGACTGGCTTTGTCGAACGATTTGAAGAATTCACGCTGGGAACCGATCCAACCACAGAGCAAGAAGACTTCGATTCAACCCTAATAGGACAAATCCCGTCAGGCTATACTCAAAGCTCTGGCAATGCGGCCGCCAGCTGGGCGACTACATCAACAGCTTCAGACTCGCCTCCCCACTCCATTTTTTCCGCAGGAGCAAACACGATTAATTCAGCCTACTTAATCACACCCGAGATCAATGATATTGCAGCCGACTCAGAGCTACGCTTTGACCACGATTATAACATGGAGAACAACTTCGATGGTGGCATCCTGGAAGTTTCAATTAATGGTGGCGCATGGACCGAATGGATCGCAGCTGGAGGCACGATCACGCAAAACGGTTACGATGGTGCCATCGATACGCAATTCTCGAGCCCAATTGCAGGCCAGAGTGCATGGACTGGAAATTCGTTCGGATTCATCAAAACCATCGCAACCTTCCCACCAAATGCTTACGATCAAACAATCCGCATACGTTGGCACCAAGCCAATGATAGTTCAGAAGTAAACGAAGGCTGGTGGATCGATAATATTGAGATCTATCGAGGCCCTAGATGCTGCGAAACGTCCATCCCCAACCTATCAGTCACCGCACCGAGCCCAACAATTGAAGAGTTCAACTCCTCAACCAGTGCAGACTTCATCCTTACAGCTGACATAGCTGTAAACGGCGACCTTTCGGTAGCCTACACCTTGTCAGGCGATGCCACATCGGGCAGCGACTTTATGGCGCTAGCCGGAACCGTTACAATCCCATCCAACCAAAGCATGGTCGCAATTCCAGTTACAGCCATAACCGACAGCGAAATCGAAGGCGATGAAACACTCACCTTAACACTCAGCCCATCTCTCAATTATGGTATCGCCATCGCATCCGCAAATATGACGATTAAAGACTTACCTTTCGACGAGTTTAGAAAAACTAACTTCGGCAGCGCAACAGCCAACATCGCGGACGACGAAGACTTCGACTTCGACGGCATCGCCAACCTCATCGAATACGCCTTCCGCCTCGACCCAACCAGCTTCGCACCACTGCCCTTTAGCTTGATGGTAGAAAACACTGGAGGCCCCACACTAGAGCTCACATACTACGAAGACACTGAACGAGTCGACGTGAACTATATCGTCGAAACATCCAGCACACTACAGCCCAATTCATGGTCCACCAATGGTGTGACACTGACTGATGGAACGACAACCAATGGCTTAAAAACTCGCACCGCCAGTATCAGCATAGGCAATAGCCCTGGCTTCATTCGCATACGCGTCGAACGTGTGATACCGTAGGGGCGCGACTTGACGCGCCCATTATGAGCACGTCAATCCTCTCATCAAACAAGGTAGAGACGGCTGCCCTCAGCCGTCCGAGTCGAAATATCGAGGACGCCTGGGGGCAGGCGTCCCTACCTACACCACAAAAAAGGCGCAGCTGTAAAGCTGCGCCTTTGTAGTTAACATTAGAAAACCTTTATTCTGCCTTGAACAAATGCACGTCGCGTTGCGGGAATGGGATCGTAATCTTTTCCTCGTCGAAACGGATCTTAATTTGCTCCAGCAAGTGGAAAAACAAATCCCAATAGTCTTCCACCTTCACCCATGGGCGGAATGCAAAGTTTATCGAGCTATCACCCATTTCCATAAGGCCGATAGTTGGCTCAGGCTCAGGCAAAATACGTGGCTCGTTGTCTAGGATTTCTTGCAGAATCTTTTTCACCTTTGCGATATCATCGCAATAGCTGACACCCGCCACAAGATCGAGGCGGCGCGTGCCCTTCTTCGTGTAATTTTCAATCACTCCACCAGTTGCAATCGCATTTGGAAGCACCTGCACACGGTTATCAAGGGTGACCAAAGTTGTCGTAAAAATACCGATTTCTTCAATGATTCCCTCACCACCACCTGCGACCACATAATCGCCCACTTTATAAGGCTTGAAGATGAGGATCAAGACGCCTGCAGCGAAATTCGAAAGCGAACCTTGCAGAGCCAAACCGACCGCCAAACCAGCAGCACCAATGATCGCCACAAAAGAGGTTGTTTGAATCCCAAGCCGACCTAAAGCGGTGTCACCACGATCACCAGTAAACTCGCATGCAGCATGGACGAAGCAAAGCCGATCAAGGAAGGCTCAACTTGCTTTGCCTCTATAATCTTGCGAATGCGAGTAGTGATAAAGTTCGCCAACATACGACCGACCACAAAGATCACAATCGCAGCCAAAATGTTCAGACCGTATTCAGAGACAGTCTCCGTCATCTTTTACAGGATTGCGTCAAAATCGACGCCTGAATTCGTAGTGTCCACAGCTTTGACCACGGACTCAGCGCTTTGAGCCACACCAGCAGCAGCTTCGGCGGTAGTCTCGTTAGTAATTTCTTCTTCCATGCGCGCAAATTGATGCGAATTCCTACCAATAGCAACTCTGAGAATACAGTTCTGCTGCCGCTGGCAACAGCTACTCGTTCACGCTCGGTGCGAGCGCTTCGCCTTGAAAATCTTCAGCTGACATCGTGATCACTTCATTCGCTAGCACTGCCTGAAAAGCTTCATACGAAAGCACTTCTAGGGTGCCATCATCGTGCTCAACAATCGAGGTCAAGGACTCCACCCAGTCTCCTGAATTCATGTAGTGCACACCGTCGAGCATCTTGTTGTCAGGCGTGTGAATATGTCCACACATCACTCCATCGTAGCCTTTGCTCCTTGCGAGTTTCACAACTTGCTCCTCGTAATTAGAGATAAAGCTTACCGCCGACTTTACACGACTTTTGATATACTTACTCAATGAGAAATTCCCCTTCCCCTTCCAGCGCCACCAGCGACTATATAGTCGATTAAATCCGAGCAACCATTGATAGCCAAAATCACCTATGTGCGACAGAATCTTCAAGTGCGTGGTCACCAAATCAAAGACATCTCCGTGAAGCACAAAATACTCTTTGCCCTGAGCCGTACTAAAGGCGTAGTCCTCACGGATCTGGATATTCATAAAATCCAAAGGTATAAAACGCCTTAGAAGATCATCATGGTTGCCACGTAAATAAATAACTTCAGTGCCATGTTTCTCCATTTTCTTCAATATCAGACGCACGAATCGAGTATGGCTACTCTCCCATTTTCCAGAGCGACTTAATTGCCATGCATCAATGATATCACCGTTAAGGATCAAGCGGTCACAACGGGTGTGTTTCAGGAAATCATTGACTTCGTCAATTTTGCAATGAGGCGTGCCCAGATGAACATCCGAGAGAATGATCGTTCTATATTTTAGCTTCTTCATAAATAACAGTTACAGCCCACGCTAAATCGAGGTCTATTATATGACTACAATTCCCAACCTAGCAAACAATTGAAACAATTAGGACTCAGGCCTGTTACAATTCCGCAACGAAGCTCAAGACCTACTGACCATCACTCGTCGCTTCACATGTGAATACTAGGAGCTGAAAATCGCACAAAATTGACTCCACACCTCTTCGACGGCACAAGGAATTTGAGTGCTAAAAAAGAGACCATGGATAATTCCTGAATTTCTAAGCGACTACGTTCTGAGCTTGCCCGGCAAAGTATGCCTGAAGGTTCGCAACTGAGATTTTCAGCAAGCGCCGACGGCTCGGCTCACTCGCCCAGGCAATATGCGGCGTAATGATGCAATTTGGAACGCCTAGTAGTGGGCTGTCCTCGGCCATTGGCTCGGCTGAGACGACGTCGACGGCTGCACCCGCAATCTGCCCACAGTGCAAGGCTTGAGCTAAGGCCTCCTCATCCACTAAGCCACCACGTGCAGTATTGATAAACATCGCACTTGGTTTCATTGTCGCCAGCAACGCCTCATTCACAAAGCCACGATTCTCCTGCGTTTCTGGGCAATGCAAACTCACAATATCTGAAGTCGCAAACAGTTCGTTGAGATCCACCCAGCGAAACCCTTCCCAATCTGGCATGTCACGCGGCGTGCGCACCGAGGCTTGAATTCGTGCCCCCATCGCATGCAATATCGTTGCGGCTCTCCGACCAATGTCACCGAAGCCCATCATCCCAACTGTCAAACCTGTCAATTCCACCACAGGCTTCTTCCAATAGCAAAAATGTGGCGATCGGATCCAATCACCGTTGTGAACACTCTGACTGTGTAGACCGGCATGGTTACATAATTCAAGTATCAATGCGACCGTATGTTGAGCGGCCGATGCCGAACTATATGCAGGCACATTACAAACGGTGACGCCACAGGCCTTCGCCTGCTCTAGGTCGATAATATTATACCCTGTCGCAAGCACAGATATCAATTTCAAGCTCTTGAGCTTAGACAAAACATCGCCTTGAAGCGGCACCTTGTTCGTCAAGATCACATCAGCTCCTTCAGCATGACGGAGCACCTCACCGTTCATATGATCGGTCGTCGGATGTAAGACCAATTCCCCGAATGCAGCCAATTCAGACCACGCAATCTGATTGAAGCCGAGAGTATCCGCGTCTAAGACAACAATTTTCATCGATTCAATACAACATGCTCCAAAATCCACTCAAGCTTCTATATTCTAGTCGTAGAAAGATCTAAGGAGTCTTAATGATGAGCGATCTCTATACTAGCACTACTACCATCTAAATTCTATAGCCTAGTCGTTTGATTTTTATGAAGAAATGGCATTACCTCATTATTTTTAGATTTTATAAAAATGGAAAAGCGACGCATCGTTCTGAAAGCCGCAGGCTATATCATCGTCAGCATGACACTGTCGCGTCCAGTATTTGCAGGGCCGGAGGAACGGTTCTATACTCAAATTGGCTCAGATCCGATTTTCGATGCAGTGATGAAGAGCGGGAAACTCCCACGGGGACGCAACTCGGGCAAGGGTTTCACTGGCTCTAAGGTTAAAATCAATCACGACCTTTTCAAGGGCAGCTCTAATGCACACCGTCCACTGATCCAAGACATCAAAATCCACACTTTAGGCAGCAGTTCGATCGATCGAAAGGATTTCGCAAAGTGGTCCAGATGGTATCAAGAAGATGGCAATACCCAAATCTTTCGACTATTTAAAGACGAGGAGAACGTCAGAAATAGCCGAAAGCTCGCGGCACGAATCGAAGCCCACAGTGGCTTCAGCTGGAAGAAGGGTGATGGTTGGCAGGAGTGGGTAGCTACCTATACCATCATTAAGCCTCATAACTGCTGCATTTTCCAAGCGAAGAACCCGATCAATCACTGGTCTGTCATGCTCAACATAAATGACGCTGGTGATGTGAAAATCAACAGCCGCAGAGGCGAGGACAAGCTGTTGGCAAAGGGCATGACTGGAAAGCCCTTCGACATTCGCATCCGAGAAAATGGGCATAATTATGAAGTATATTTCAATGGCAAGAAAGAAGGCGAAGGGGTCTTTGCGCGCCCCAAGCGTAACACGAATTTCCGATGGGGCATGTATTTGGGGGCCAAACCGGTGCGGCACGATGCCATGATTCTTGTGACTGGGGCTGCGATCAATCCGACTGATTCGGGACCGACTTCCGGCAGCAGACAACAGTCCGAACAGTCCATCTCTATTCGTATGTGGACCGACGTGCGAGGGCGCACGATTCGTGCCCCTGCTAAATACGAGCCAGGTAGTGCCGATATTGAATTCTACCTTAGAGACCGATGGATTGAGTATCCGATCTCCCGCCTCTCCAAGCACGACCAAGAGTTCTTGCAGTCCGGTGTCAGCAGATAAGATCGAACTCAAAATAAAGAGCTCACACAGTAAGCCCCCAAAGATGCAAGTTAATCTCCGACTTCAATTTGAAACTGTAAACTAGCAGTAGAAGGATTAGAATCTTCAGGGCACCCGTAAGCAATGTAAACAGTGTCCCCTGCGCTTAGACGACCCAATGGAACGTCGAATGCAAAAGGTTCATAGCCCTTCACATTGTCAGAACCAATCAGCTTATCATTCACGTAGATACTGATCGGAGAAGGGGGCTTCTCACTTCCTTTTACAAGCACACGCTGTATTTGACTATTTACAATGCGAGCCTCACCTCCCTCGCCAGGCTGAACTGTATAAGCGATGATGACGTAGTGAGAAATATCATCTGTGGATCAAGCTGCTGAGCGGCCAGGTAGCATCGATACTTTCGATAACTTAATCCACTCACCATTGAGATCTATGATCTCAACAGCCCCAGACTCCTTTGGGCCCTCCCTATAATTATGGGCACCGGGCGTTTTTTCAAGATCCTTATAACCTGCCGAATTCCCCCAAAGAAACTCCTGTAGGATTCCATTGATACGCCCATCCTTCTCGTGGCTCAGGAGACCTAAATTCTTTAGTAAAGTCAGCGATGGTCTTAGCGTGTGCGGTTAGTGTAATCAATAAAGTGGCGATGACACATGTCGCTTTAAGTCTTAAATTGGCATTCATTGCTTAAGGTTGTTGGGGGTAAAGGATCAAAGATCCACAGTTAAAAGTAATTAAATACTACCGTAGAACCCACCATCCGAATTATTAAGCTTTAATTTTGACATATATTCCTGCGCATTCTCATGGAAACTCTCCCTAGCGGCCACTGCCCCTAATGCCCTTATCTGCTGTGGCGTATAGCATAAGCTGGCTATATACAACACAAGCGCTACACTTGGAGCGATGAGACTTCTGTTCATCCATCTCCTTCTTTGTAGTGTGCTCACTGCTGAAGGTCAACAATACACGATTACTGCACGTGCATCTGAAATTGATTCTCGGACAAAAGAGTATCCGCAAATAGGCTACACCTTCTCAAAAAAGGGCAGGGCCACAGACATGCAACTCGCAATGGTCGACACTTCGGTGCCCCTCAGTGGTCGATTGGTGATATGGCTCATGGCTCCACACAAAGCGCTTTTCGAACGGCTGAATGCTTACGGCCATCATGCGATACAAGTCACCTACCCTCGAGAATGGTTCGGCAAGATGGATAAGCTCCGCGAACCCGGGGATGACAACCACTTCTCGGGGCTTCGGCTTGAAGCGGCAACGGGACAAGATCATACTGACCTCATCGACATTGCCAAACCAGACGGCTTGATGGAACGTGCCTACCAGTTCGTGAAATACCTCGAGAAGGAAAACCCCGAGGGCAACTGGAAACAGTTTCTTTCCCCTGACGGCAAGCGTCTCGATTGGGACAAGGTCATCCTCTCTGGCTCCTCTCACGGATCGACCACTGCGGCACGTCTCGCAAAACATATTCGAGTGGCGCGTGTTGTGATGCTTTCGGGGCCTCGTGATCAAACGGAGCGTTGGCAGTCTGAAAACTCCGCAACACCACCAGAGCGATTCTTCGGCTTCACACACACTGAAGATGCCGGTTGGCCGGGGCACCATTACTGTCGTTCTTGGCTAATGCTCGGTCTCAATCAATTCGGTCCGATCGTCAATGTCGACACGTCAGCGCCACCCTACGAAAACAGCAGAAGACTCACTTCAAGTGCCGACGTCGGAAATCCTAAACATGCACACGGCGCATCCAATCCAAACAAACGATCTCCCAAAGATGCAAACGGCAACTATCTATACGAAGCGGTCTGGAAGTATCTTTACACACATCCAGTCAACTCGACTGGGAAACCCGTTCCACACGAAAAGCGTTGTCGTCGACATCTGGACACGCAGCGATGATATCCTTGGGATAGCTATTGCGCAAAAGCCTGAATCTTCTATTCAATTTAACGATGAACACGCGCAAGTTAGGAAAGAATGGATTCGAAATCAGTGAAATCGGCTTAGGTTGTTGGCAGATCGGAGGTAACTGGAGTCAGGATTTGGACGAGCAAGCCGCGACTGACATACTATCAGCCGCAGCGGAGAGTCGGACCACTTTCTTTGACACCGCAGATGTTTACGGAGCAGGGCAAAGCGAGACTTTCATCGGCAACTATCTCCAGCAAACGAACCACCCCATTCGTGTAGCGACAAAATTTGGCCGTGGAGGCTCGGTCTTTCCAGATGCCTATACGAAAGATGCACTCCTTGAATCGATACTGGCATCGCAGGCGCGCCTGAAGGTAAATCGAATCGATCTACTCCAGTTACACTGTGTCCCCACCGATGTTTTACGCGACGGCGAAATTTTTGAATGGCTGCGAACGTTCAAACACGAAGGTTTGATTGAGCATTTTGGAGCCAGCGTAGAAACGGTGGAAGAGGGACTCATCTGCCTCAAACAAGAAGGGCTCTGCTCATTGCAAGTCATCTTCAATATCTTCCGCCAAAAATTAATTGATGAGCTCTTTCCTCAAGCACAGACAGCAGGTGTAGGCATCATCGTCCGACTTCCCTTGGCCAGTGGCCTACTGAGCGGCAAGTTCAGTGCCAACAGCACCTTTGTTGAAACGGATCATCGTCAATTCAATCGGAATGGTGAGTGCTTTAACGTCGGAGAAACGTTTGCGGGCATACCTTTTGAAAAAGGCGTGCAACTCGCACAATCGATTCAGGAAAAACTCCCCGACACTGCCACGATGGCGCAACTCGCCCTTCGCTGGATATTGGATCATGATGCCGTATCCGTAGTCATTCCAGGTGCGAGTTCTCCCAAACAAGCAAGAGAGAATGCTGTAGCCAGCGCACTTGAACCGTTATCCGAAAGTGTGCACGCAGCACTTTCGGAATTTTACAAAACTGACATCCACTCTCACATTCGAGGCGCTTACTAGTCGCTTAACACAAAGGTAACAGCACTCAATCGATTTCCCGAAGCGCATCGAGCACGTCTGGAGTGACCGCCTCACTTCGGAAACTATCGAGAAGTTGATCGATGGTTCGACAACCCACGACAGGGTGCGCCGAGTATCCTTTCGTGCGCCACCAAGCCAAAGTCAGCGATGATACGCTATGCCCTGAATCTTTAGACAGCACCGCGAGTCTATCGGCGATCTGATTACACCCTGCAGTATTGAAAGGGTGCTCCCGCAAGCTGGCATGGTCACGCCCCATACGACAGACTTTTTCATAATAGCCCATCGCCTGCGATGTGTATGGAAAGACAGGCAAGTCATTCGCCAAATGAAAATGCTCACCCGCATCATCTAGTTTTTCAAGAAGCGGATAGTCCAGCGGCTTTCTATGCGAGCTGCCTAAACAGCCCATTGGCTGATTCGCAAAAAAGCCCTGCCAGTTGTTTTGCTGCGCAGCAACCCGCGCACACTCCAGTCGCTCTGCAGTGAAGTTTGACGCCCCGTAGTGCTTCAACCAACCCTTTTGGCGAAACACTTCAAGGGTTTCCAGTAAGGCTTCGATGGGCTGTCTTATATCGTCACGATGCAGCCAGTAGAGATCGATTGTATCTACTCCCAGCGCTTGGCGACTGGCTTCAATATCTGCAGTTAGCTCTTCACGACTCATACGAACACGAGTCGGCTGATCCAGCGGCGGGTGCCCTCCTTTGGTCGCAATCAAAACTCGATCATGACACTTACGATCCCTAAGCCAACGGCCGATTAATTTTTCACTCCGAGCACGTTCACCTGGAACCCAGTCGGAGTAGCAACGGGCCGTATCAATCGTATTACCGCCGCGTTCGACATAGGTATCCAGCAAGTCGAAGCTGGCGGATTCGTCAGAAGTCACACCATAATTTGCTGTGCCAAGTATTAGAAAAGAATGTTTCATATTAAATTATATATACTGAATATACCTAAACACCAATACAGCAACCTGCCTATAACTTGCGCTCAAGCTTTCGTGAAATAGAACCAAGTGTATCGCCAACGATCGATGCCCAGCACATCCACCAAGGTCATATGACCACTGCCCCATTCCACGCATAAAAAGACCGATTATATGAAAAACTCAATCGCGCCTCCCGTTCCGCCAACAAGCAAGGCGACCATTGCGGCCAGCACTTGAAGTCTCGAATCGTCTGATAAACTTCATGGATTGGCGCCTCGATCAATAGTGAGCGTTCAATATGTAATTTTGGCATCTGTAATTTCTAGCCAAGGTCTGAAAATTTCACAACAGAGAGTGCGTTAGAACTATGAACTCAGCTAGCTCGAATGAAATGGCGAGATAGCACAGTCGAGCAATCGATTCTACCCAATGAGCACTACAGGTTTTCTGGAGTAACCGAAAAAGCTTCCATCACACTAGCGACAATACGAGCTTCCGCCGCACTACATGGATTATGATTCTGGTCTCCCGAAAAATACCGCACCACCGCTTCGACCATCGGTCGCTGCACATGCTTCTCTGCCTCAAAATGGTATGTCTTAGACGCTTCACCTTGCTGCAAAATTACCTCACTGCCATAAAATGAAAACTCAATACGGCCAGCACTTCCATGGATCATACAGCGCTCACAGCTAGAGGCTTCAGAAACGTTAAATGCCCACACACCATTAAAGATCATCCCGTTTTCAAATTCAATGCTCCCCTGTGTATAATCCGGACACGCATTTATTTTAGTTTGATTATAAGACGCTCCACTAGCACTGCGTATTGAGCCAAAATACTGAGTCATCAAATCAATTTGATGTGGAGCGATATCATAAAATAAACCACCACCAGACACCGCAGGGTCCACGCGCCAGTTATCTTCGGAATTTGCAATAATCGATGGATTATTCTGAGCCTGAAGGATTTCAATTGTAGCACTGCGGGGCACTCCAATTGCACCACTCTCCAACAACTCTTTAACAAGAATAAAGGCAGGTAGATAACGACGGTAATGAGCCACCGTCAAAGATGTTGGGTAGCGTTCTGCCATAGCACAGATAGCATCCGCTTCAGCTAAGTTTAAAACCATCGGCTTTTCTAAATAAACATTTTTGCCCGCAGCGAGCGCTCGCTCGGTATAGTAAAAATGTGTTGATGGAGGTGTCGCAATGTAAACTGCATTGATCGCATCATTTGCGAGCAGTTGCTCAGCATTCGCATACCAGTATGGCACACCATGTCGGCGAGCGAAGTCAGCTGCTTTTACAGCATCACGTCGCATAACTGCGACGAGCTCCGAACCTTCAGTAATCTGAAAAGCAGGCCCACTCTTCACCTCTGCGACATCACCGCACCCAATTATACCCCAAGAAATCATTTTATAGCTAATTTATTAACGTATAAACCATACAGTCAACGAGCGATTCAGCACGCACACTCGGCAGACTCCGCTTGAGAATGGATAGATGAGTGAGCATTTAGTCTCTCCGCGTCCTCTGCTATGAAAGACCGCACAAGGCATAGGAGACGTATGGCGGTGACGGAGCACCGCCCTCCACTATTTCCGAATCTGATAATCAGTTTTTTCTGTAATCAGTTTCTGGATACCGTCGAAGGCGGTGTTGACTTCCTTGTCCTTAAGCGTGCGATCAGCTGCGCGGAAGGACATGGTGACTGCCAAACTCTTCTTACCTTCGGGGAGGCCTTCGCCTTCGTAGACGTCGAAGATGCGGACGCTTTCACAGTTGAAGCCTTGAGTGGCTTTCTTGGCGAACTTGGCGACGTCTTTTTCGACGTCACCTGCGTGCACGGATTGATCGACGATCAGGGCGAGGTCCTTAGCGGAGGCGGGTTGATTGCTGACTCCGAGGTGGCGGCCGCGCTTGGCTTTGCGCTCGAAGAATTTCGGTGTCATGAGGATCGAACCTGCAATAACTGGTGTAGTGAGGTTCCAACGATCTTTGAGTGTTGCAACATTGAGCAGACCACAGGTGGCTTCGAAGCCCATCTTAGCAAAATCGCCAGTGTATGCGGAGTGTCCGCCTTGCCAGAGTTTGCAATCTTCGATCGGCTTAAAGGTGAGCTTGCTAGCGGCGGTGCCTGCGATGTCGAGGATCTCGCCGGAGAGTGTCTTGGCGGTAAAGAAGTCGGCGACTTCACGTTGTCGCCACTCACGGCTGATCTGATCGGCAACGATGACAAAGCTGACGGAGACGAGCTCGACCATTTGGCCTTTCACTTCGCGGTAAACGTGTCCGCGCTCGAAGAAGCGCGTCGCGCCCGTGCCGCGTGCGGCGTTGAGCTTGAGCACATCGAGAAGCCCAGGAATGAGTGATGGGCGCAAGTGGCTTTGGTCGCTTTGCAGTGGGTTATCCAATGCGAGCACTTTGAAACTCTCTTCTCCAAAGAAGAATTTGATCTCTTCGGGATCACGGAGCGAATAGAGGAAGGCTTCGTCAAAGTTTTGACCGGTCAAGTAATCGGCAACGGCTTCGTTAACGGTGTAGATACGGTGGTCGTTGTCGTTGATACCACGTGCCACGACTTCAGACTCGGGAATCTTATCGGTGCCGTAAACGCGGATAATTTCTTCGATAAGGTCAACATCGCGCTGCAAATCTTGACGGTAGGATGGGATCGCGACTTCCCAGCGTGCGGTGCCGTCGGCTTCGTCGTGAATGGAGACGCCGAGTCCGAGAGATTCGAGCACAGTTTGCATTTCGTCGTCGCTGATATCGAAACCGATAAACTTACGCACGCGGTCTGGGCAGAGGTTCACTTCGGAAATTGTAGGCGGCTCGGCCCCCTCCTCGATCATATTGCCATCCACAGTGCCGCCAGCAACTTCAAGAATCAAATCAACTGCGCGAAGTGACGCGTAGATGACGCCCTTTGGATCCACCCCACGCTCAAAGCGGTAGGAACTATCCGAAGATAGGCCAAGTTTACGCGAAGTCGCACGGACGGATGTCGGCGCAAAGTATGCGGCTTCGAGAACGATATCGATGGTGCTCTCCTCGACTTCGGCATCGACAGAGCCCATGACACCGGCAACAACGAGTGCACGTTCGGCATCGGCGATGACAGCCATAGTTCGGTCTAGCTCACGTTCGACGTCGTCGAGTGTGGTGATTTTTTCGCCCTGGCTAGCCATACGGACGACAAGTTTGCCGCCTTTAATCTTAGCCGCATCAAATGCGTGAAGCGGCTGACACGTTTCGTGGAGGACGTAGTTGGTGACATCGACAACGTTATTGATCGAGCGTTGACCTGTAGCCTCGATGGCATCCTTGAGCCACTTCGGGCTGGGGCCGACTTTCACACCTTTGATGCAGATCGCGGTGTAATGTGGGCAAACTTCGGGTGCGCTCACTTCGATTCCGGAAATAAGTGGCTCGCCTGCTGCTGGGTTTTCAGTGCTAGCTTTGACCTCCGGGTATTTCACCTCGAGACCAAACTTAGCAGCGAGCTCGCGCGCTACACCAATGTGGCTGAGCACGTCGACGCGGTTGGGCGTGATCTCCAAATTGAGAACTGTATCGCCGTCGGTGTAGAGATCGTTGACTGGCGTCCCAAGCGGCGTCTCGGCATCCAAAATCATAATACCATCATGGTCTTGACCGATCTGCAGCTCTTTCGAAGAACACATCATACCAGCGGACGGCTGACCACGAAGCTTAGATGCTTTTATCTTAAAGTTACCAGGGAGGACCGCCCCTGGGAGCGCGACCATGACCTTGTCACCTTCGTTGAAGTTTTTCGCACCACAGACGATATCGTGAACTTCACCTTCGTTACCGGTGCTCACTTTGCAGCAGCGGAGGCGATCAGCGTCGGGGTGTTGTCCATACTCAAGGACTTGTCCGACCACGACGTTGTTGAGCTGTGGTGGGCCGAGTTTTTCGATTTCTTCGATGTCGAAGCCGAGCAGTGGAAGCACTTCTTGCAGCACCTCGGGTGAATGCTCGACGGGATCGAGATCGATGTAGTTTTTAAGCCAGTTGTAGGAAATTTTCATTTCAGAGTAATTCTAAATTTTGGAACCACGAATGGACACGAATAAACACGAATTCTTAAAGATGCGTGGATAATTGATTCGTGTGCATTCGTGTTAATTCGTGGTTTCTATAACGTCGTATTATGCGAACTGCTTTAGGAAGCGGACGTCGTTTTGGTAATAGTAGCGGATGTCGTCGACGCCTTGCAGGATCATGGCGATGCGCTCGATGCCCATACCGAATGCATAGCCGGTGTAGACTTCGGGATCGATGCCTACGGCCTTGAAAACCTTAGGATCAACCATGCCGCAACCCATGATCTCGAGCCATTTGTTGCTGAGCTTGCCGAGGTCGGGTGAGAAGAAATCCATCTCAAAACTCGGTTCGGTGAATGGGAAGAAGCTCGGGCGCAGACGTGTCTTTGCCTTCGGTCCAAAAATCGTTTTCACAAAATGATCAAGTGTCGCTTTGAGGTCGAGCAGCGTGACGTTCTTGTCAACATAGAGACCTTCGATCTGGTGGAAGTTGGCACTGTGTGTTGCGTCGGGTGTGTCACGGCGGAAGCAACGACCCGGTGCCACGATACGGATCGGAGGCTTCTCCTTCAACATGGTGCGGATCTGCACGGTCGAAGTGTGGGTGCGGAGCAAATACTTCTCGTCGTTCTCTTTGCTGACGTTGTTGACCGTCAAATCGTCGGGTAAATAATAAGAGTCTTGCATGTCGCGTGCGGGGTGATCGCTAGGGATGTTGAGTGCGTCGAAGCAGTAATGCTCAGTCTCGACCTCGGTCGCTTCGGCAACGGAAAACCCGATGCGACGAAATAGATTGACCATTTCTTCACGCACCTGAGCGATCGGGTGTAATGTGCCACGAACGGAATCCGGACTTGGGAGGCTCGGGTCGATAGCGGGACCGAGCTTGGCGGCAAGTTCAGCGGCTTCGAGGCGCTCGATCACTTCGGCAAAGGCAGCTTCGACGGCCTTCTTCGCTTCGTTGATCGCCTTACCCATGGCTGGCTTGTCTTCCTTGGGCACTTTGCCCATGCCCTTCATGACATCGGTCAGGGAACCTTTGGGACCGGAGATCGTCGCCTTATAGGCTTCAAACTCGGCACGCTTTTGGATGTTCGGTGCGTTTTCCCGCACGCCGGCTACGATGGCTGTTAGTTGTTCTTGCATGATCGTCCTGTAAATTCAGTGAAGCGAGAAGGGTTTCAGTCTGAGGCGTTTTGTCGAGACGGTTTTTTATAGTCTTAGTCCTAATCCTACTCTTAACCGTAATCTCAACGTCGGGAATGGGATTAAGATTAGGAGTATAATTAAGATTAAGACCCAGAACACAGCTAAGCTGCGCTTTTGCTTGGCAAATAGGTGAACATTTGCACATTTAAGGGAAATGACACCAGAAGACGCACTACAGAAGTATTTCGGGATGCCTTCCTTTCGAGAGCCTCAGCGCTCGATCATACAGTCCGTGCTCGACCAAAAAGACACCTTGGTAGTGATGCCAACCGGAGGCGGAAAAAGCCTCTGCTTTCAGCTTCCGGCACTACTGCTACCAGGGGTGACTCTCGTGGTATCGCCATTGATCGCATTGATGAAAGACCAAGTCGACGCGTTGAAGGCACGCGGACTTCCTGCGGGGCTCCTCAACAGTTCCCTATCACTGGATGAACAGCGCGAGGTGCTCGATGCAATCCGCGAACGAAAACTAAAGCTGGTCTATGTCGCGCCCGAGCGTTTCCGCTCCAAGGCCTTTCTCAATGCCCTGCCCAAAGATGCAATCAGCCTAATGGCGATCGACGAAGCGCACTGTCTTTCACAATGGGGGCATGACTTCCGTCCCGACTATATGCGACTGGGTGAAGCGCGTAAAGCGATTGGCAACCCACCCTGTGTGGCGCTGACTGCGACCGCCACTCCCGATGTGCAGAGCGATATCATGCAGACCCTTGAAATGCGCGAGCCCGCAGAGTTCGTCGCTGGATTTGCTCGTGAGAATTTAAGCTTTCGCGTGCGCTCATCCGCAACCGAGAACGACAAGCTTGATGCCATCGAGAAGCTCGTTAAGGAGCATAAGACTGGTATTATTTACTGCGCTACTCGCAAATCTGTGGATAATGTCGCTCACAAGATCGAGTGCATCGCGGGTTCAATCATCCGCTATCACGGAGGACTGAGCGATCGCGAACGTAGCGAAGCTCAAGATGTGTTTATGAGCCGCAAGGCCAACGTGGTCGTGGCGACCAATGCGTTCGGCATGGGCATCGACCGCTCGGATATACGCTTCGTCTGCCACTATGAAATGCCCGGCAGCGTGGAGGCCTACTACCAAGAAGGGGGTCGTGCGGGTCGTGATGGTCAGCCGTCGGTCTGCGAAATGCTGTTTTCCTATGCAGACAAACGCGTGCAGGACTTCTTTATCGAAGGCGCCAATCCAGGCAAAGCGTTGATCGCAGCCGTGTTTGATCAACTCTGCGCGCAAAGTGACGAGAACCACGAAGTGCACCTGCCTGTCGATCAACTCGTCGAACGGATGCAGGATAAAGTAAACCCAATGGCGGTCAGCACCGCGCTGTCGATACTTGGACGTCACAAATGGATCGAGCGCTACGACATCCCAGGTCAGCGCATAAAAGGAACACGTATTCTACAACTCGGCAAATCTGGCCGCGACTTGCCACTAGACGGCCCTGCGCTAGCCGAAAAAGCCGCGCGCGACGAAGCACGCCTAAAGTCTGTAATCAATTTTGCCTACGCCAAAACCTGTCGTCAAAAATGGATCCTCGACTACTTTGGCGAACGCAACTCCAAGAACTGCGGTCGCTGTGATGGTTGCCAAAACCGGAAACAACATAGTGCTCGCGCCTTAAGTGGCGACGAAAACACAATCGTGCGCAAGGCTCTGAGTGGTGTCGCCCGCATGTCAAATAAGCGCCCTAACGAGCCTTGGGGCGCGGGCTTTGGTAAACGAAAGATCATACAATGCCTGCTCGGCAGCCAAGCAGCACCGATTCTAGATGCAGGGCTCGACCGCCTCACTACCTACGGGCTACTAAAGTGTGAAGGCAGTGTCTATGTGGATGCCCTGTTCACTGCACTGGAAGACGGCGGACTGGTGCAAACCGTAATGGAAGGCAACTACCCACTACTGACATTAACCGAGCTCGGCGGCGAGGTGATGAGCGGCCGAGCTCAGGTCGAACTGGAACTCCCCGACCGCACAGCAGGTGCGATATCGACTCAATCGAAGTCCAGATCGAAAAACGGCAATCCAGCAGACGCGACAAAATCACCCGAGCTTTACGAGAAACTGAGCGCCCTACGCGCTCAGATGGCAGCCCAGAGTGGTAAACCTGCCTATACCATTTTCCCGAATTTCGTGCTCGTGGAACTAGCCAACCAGCAGCCAAAGACGACCGCTGAGGCACTTGCAATCAAAGGAATCGGCCCCGCAAAGATGAAATCCGTGTTGCCAGCGTTTTTAGAAGTAGTGAAAGCGCATAACGAGTAGCAGCGCGTCATTCTGACTACGAAAAACGCGAAATGGAGGAAAGCACGGCGCTTCCTAGCCAATTCCCTACCGAGCAGCAACTATGCAGAATCGTAATAAGGCAAAAACAGCTAAATTTTTACTTGCACCCCTTTACAAAACACCTACTTTCCCGCCCTTCATGAGCACAGAGAACAAACCACTTAATCGCTCCCGCAACCCGATGGACTACACGTTCAACGATGTGGAGCTACTTTCCCGCTTCGTCACAGAAACGGGCAAGATCCTTCCACGTAAGGACACAGGACTTTCCGCAAAACATCAGCGTCACATCACGAAACTCATCAAGCAGGGTCGTAACATGCTGACAATGCAGTAAGCCTCACCTTACTGAATAGGTATTTTCAATCCTTCCCTTTTTCGGGGAAGGATTTTTTATAGCTACACACCAAGCTCCACATGCCCAATCGCTGCACCATTTACGAACCCACCGAGAACGCCCTCGATATTTGTGCCCAATATCTGCGCGACGGCGAAGTCGTTGGTATGCCGACAGAGACGGTCTATGGGCTTGCTGGCAATGGGCTCTCTGAAGATAGCGCACGTAAAATCTTTAGCGTCAAAGGGCGCCCCTTGATCGACCCCTTGATCGTGCACTTCGCGGATGTAGCTGGCGCCATCAAGCACGTTGAAGTCAACGCTGCCGTCGAGACGCTCGCTGCCAAGTTCTGGCCAGGTCCACTCACGATGGTTGTGAACAAAAATGACAGTATTCCCAACATCGTCACTGCAGGTCTGCCCAGCGTGGCGATCCGCGTGCCACAGCACCCAATATTTCGAGCGGTGCTCCAACGTCTCGATTTCCCGCTCGCTGCACCTAGTGCAAATCCATTCGGCTACGTCAGCCCAACACTTGCCAAGCATGTGCACAACACACTTGGCGAGCGCATCTCCGCAGTGCTCGACGGTGGCCCCTGTTCCTTCGGACTTGAATCCACGATCGTGGACTTACGAGACCCTGAAAATCCGTCAATTTTACGTCATGGCCCAGTCACACAGGAAGCACTGAGCGACACACTCGGTCGCGACCTCGCCGACCACACATTCGGCTCCAGCGATAAGAAAGCACAAGTCGCCCCAGGACAACTCACCCAACACTACAGCCCGCGGGCGAAAGTGCATCTGTTCGAACTAGGCACTGCCCCCTCCAACTTGTCGGACATCGCAGTGCATGAAAATTGTGCGATTATCTTTAATGCGAAGCCGCTCTTCGAACCCATAGCTAAACACGCCTACTGGCTATCCGAAGATGGCAATACGGAGACAGTCGCCCACAACCTCTTCGAATTGATACAACGCCTCGACCAGCAAGGCTACACAGAACTGCACATCGAGCTCTCGGCACCGACAGGCATCGGCAAAGCCATCAATGATCGCTTACACCGAGCGGCGGCAAAGTAAGCGTGGCATGCAGCTTTAGCAAACGTTGGTTACTACTTCTATTGAAACAGGATTCATTTGCCAAAGCGACACGCCACAAATATTACCGCAACTTTACGAGCAGGTCTTTACTATCGACCTGGTCGCCCACGCCAACTTCTAAGACATCTACCACTCCGTCAGTGAGCGCGTAAACAGTCGTCTGCATCTTCATCGCTTCAAGAATAACGAGTTTATCCCCCTTCGCGACTTTCTGCCCGACACTCGCACTGACCGCACTGACCATACCCGGTATCGGTGCACCGACTTGTTTTTTATCAGCCGAGTCAGCCTTCACACGACGCTTGGTCTCGGTCTTAATTGATTTATCTAAAATCACACACTCGCGCGCGCGGCCATTCAGCTCAAAAGTTATCGAGCGCTGACCATCCTCATTCGGATCACTGACATAGATCAGTTTAACAATGAGCGTCTTACCCTCCTCAATTTCTACAGAGATCTCTTCGCCTGGTTTTAAACCATAGAAAAATGTCGGTGTTGGCAACACACGCGCATGCCCGTATTGATCGACTTTTTTGACGAGGTCCTTGAACACCTGCGGATACATCAAATACGAATAGAGGTCATCGTCAGGCACATCCGTGCGTTTCGTAATCGCTCTCACCTCATCGCGTGCGACATCGAGATCGACCTTCTCAGCACGAGCACCTGGACGCCCCTTACTTGGCTTGCGATCTCCGAGAACGACTTTTTGCACAGCCTTCGGCCAGCCACCCTTCGGTTGACCGAGGCCACCAGAAAGCATGTCGACCACTGATTCAGGAAACGCAGTGCCTGGCTCTAAGTTCACCACATCGTGCGGCTCCACTCCTTTGGTGAGCAAAAAGATTGCTAGATCGCCAACAACTTTACTACTCGGAGTGACCTTAACAATGTCGCCCAAGAGTGCGTTGACTTCATGATAATAACGGACGACTTCTGGCCAACGTTTACCCAGACCAAGCGCACGTGCTTGCTCGCGTAGGTTAGTGTATTGACCGCCCGGCATTTCGTGGCGATAGACTTCGGCACTTCCAAACTTAGGACTGGTATCGAAGGGCTCGTAGAATTGACGGACGGCCTCCCAGTAAATCGAAAGATCGTCGAGGAACTTCTGATCGAGCTTTGTATCACGTTTATCACTACGCATCGCATGCGCAATCGAGTTCATATTCGGCTGGGCAGTCAGCCCAGATAGCGATGAAACACTTAAGTCGACAACATCGACGCCCGCCTCCGCAGCTTTGACAATCGACGCCGACGCAATGCCACTGGAATCATGTGTGTGAAAATGCACGGGCAATCCAACTTCATTGCGAAGCGCTTTAATTAGTTTGTAAGCGGCATTCGGATGGCAAAGACCCGACATATCTTTCAACGCAAGAATATGGGCACCCATTTTCTCCAGTTCTTTCGCCATATTGACGTAATATTCGAGCGTATATTTCTCACGCGCTGGATTTAGTATATCGCCCGTGTAGCAAATCGTGGCCTCACAGACGGCATTCGTATCCTTGCGAATCGAATTCATCGCGACCTTCAAGTTTGGCAAGTAATTCAATGAGTCAAAGACACGGAAAATATCCATGCCTGACTCCGCGGAATGCTTGATGAAGCCACGAATCACATTGTCCGGATAGTTGGAGTAGCCGACGCCATTTGCACCGCGAAGCAGCATTTGAAAACAAACATTTGGGATACGCTCGCGCAAACGACGTAAGCGCTTAAATGGATTCTCATGTAAGAAGCGCATGGTGGTATCGAAGGTCGCACCACCCCAACATTCTAAACTATAAAGATTGTGGCCATTTTGTGCGATCGAATCGGCGACCATCAACTGATCATAGCTACGCACGCGCGCAGCGAGCAACGACTGATGCGCATCGCGCATGGTGGTATCTGTCACGAGCAGCCGTTTCTGCTTACGCGTCCAGTCGGCAAACTTCTCTGGCCCATGCTCAGTCAAATAGTCCTTGGTGCCTTTTGGTTTTTTCGCCTTAGGATCGTAATCTGGCAAAATCACCGGCAGATCCATAAGTGGCACCGGGCGCCCTTTCACCTGCTCGTTACCATTAACGATCGTCTCACCGAGGAAATTCAGTAATTTGGTGGCACGGTCGCGGCGACGCTTGAAATTAAACAGCGCAGGAGTGGTATCAATTAGAGTGGTGGTCGCTTCTCCAGAATTAAAGATCGGGTGATGGATCACATTCTCAATGAATGGGATATTGGTTTTCACGCCACGTATACGCATTTCACGCAGTGCACGGTCCATACGTTGAATCGCCAACTCGAAGGTGCGTGCAGATGCAGTCAACTTCACTAGAAGCGAATCATAATAAGGAGTGATCACCGCGCCGGTGTCGCCCATCGCGCCATCTAGGCGGATCCCGAAACCAGCCGCACTTCGGTAATTAACAATTTTACCGTAATCGGGAGCGAAATTCTTCTCAGGATCTTCTGTCGTGATACGCGCTTGGATCGCGACCCCGTTGCGAGGCACTTCGTCTTGTTGCGGGATGCCGATTTCCTTTCCATGCAAGGAGTGCCCTTCAGCGATAAGAATCTGACTGCGTACAATATCAATACCTGTGATGACTTCAGTGACTGTATGCTCCACTTGGATACGCGGATTCATTTCAATGAAAAACCACTCGTGGGTATCCAGATCCAGTAGAAACTCAACAGTGCCCGCACTGTAATAACCGATCGCCTTCGCAATCTTGACCGCGGCGTCGCAGAGCTCTTTGCGCACTTTTTCGGGAAGTCCGATTGAAGGCGCGATCTCGATCACCTTTTGGTGGCGACGTTGCACCGAGCAATCACGCTCATGTAGATGCACGACATTCCCATGCTTATCGCCAAGGACCTGCACTTCAATATGCTTTGCGCGTCCAATATAGCGCTCCATGAAAACGGATGCATTACCAAATGAGCGCTCTGCTTCACCCTGTGCCTCTTCAAGTAAAGGCTTCAGATCTTTCGGATCCCTCACCACACGCATACCGCGGCCACCGCCACCAAAGGCAGCTTTCACAATCAATGGAAAGCCAATCTTCTTGGCTTTCTTAACGGCTTCATTCATATCAGAGACTGGATCTTGGGTCCCTGGTAAGGTAGGCACATTTGCCTCGTCGGCAATTTTACGCGCTTCGATTTTGTCTCCCATGCGCCCCAGTAGGCTTGCGCTCGGTCCCACAAAATTAATGCCGTTATCCTCACAGGCCTTCGCGAAAGTGGCATTTTCTGAAAGAAACCCATAGCCTGGGTGAATATAATCCACGCCTTTCGCTTTAGCTAAATCAATAATACTCGGGATATCTAAATAAGCGGCAACAGGCCCAAGCCCCTGGCCCACCAAATACGCCTCATCAGCTTTAAAACGGTGCACACCAAAACGATCTTCGTTGGCGTATACGGCGACTGTTTGGCAACCGAGTTCGGTCGCGCTACGGAAAATACGAACGGCAATTTCGCTGCGATTAGCAGCCAGTAACTTTTTCATAGGTGAGGTATTCAGTGGGTAGTGTGTGAAAAGGGAGAGAAAAATATAATACGTAGTTAATTGACCTTAGACAGCAAGAATGGATTCCCTAAAGTCACTACTTCGCGCGCGGCACACCATTTGGGCGTCGCGCACCAACGGTTAGCTCGCCATTGCCCGATAAGACAACTGCAACCGCCCGAGAAGCAGGGAAATAGGAGCACACGATCATAATGATCACCGTAAAAGGCACACAAAGAAACATACCGGGAATCCCCCATATGGAGCCCCACAATCCGAGAGACAGTAGAATGACAATTGGGCTCAAGTTGAGACGATTTCCCATCAACTTAGGCTCGAGCAGACTGCCCACACAAAACTGTAAGCCAGTTAACACTGATGCAGTCACAATAAAGGGCCCTAAAGTATCAAATTGAACCAACGTAAGAATGGACGGAAATGCCGTTGCGATGATCGATCCAATCGTCGGAATGAAATTCAGGAGAAAAATTAATACCGCCCAAAAGCTAGCAAAGTCGACACCGACAACTCGCAAAACAATATAGCTCAATATGCCAGTAGCCGCACTAGTTATCACCTTAATACCAATATACGAACGAATATCATGGCCCATCTTGCCAATCAATTCAAAGGCATCTTCTTGGCGATCGGGGTCGCGCACGAGAGCCTTGATCTTACTCGAGAAAGTTCGTTGCTCAAGCAGTAAGAAAATAAGATAGACGACAATAATACCCGCACTACTGAGCAATGAGCGCACGGTGCCTCCAAAGTCTTGTAGATAGCCGCGAAAATCGATCTGGCTGATCACTTCGTTTAAATTTGGAGCATCCTCCACTCCAAACATCGTATAGCCTTTCACGATCCATGCCTCTAGATTTTGCTGATACTCCGGTGCAACACGCACAACACTGGCTATATTAAGCGTGATTAGCTGCACAATGAAACTCAACGCCGCTAAAATAATCGCGATCGCCAAAAACATAGCCACGGGCTTGGGCACCCGCCTGCTCCCTATTTTAACGATACGTATCGTATGTGCTAAAATACTGATCAGATACGCAACCGCACCAGCAATCACAAGCGGCAGTAATAAAGCCTGCCCGATGTGGAGCACATAGAAGATCAAAAAGATGGCAATCATTGCCATCACGACGCGCTGAAGTTTCATAAATAAAGATACAAAGGACAGACATTCTATTTGTCCATCATTCAGGCGCAGGAATATTCAGAACCGTGTCTATTTAAAAGTCGCCAAGGATGTTTGAAATCCTGCGGGCCAATGACTTGAACGGCTTGGTTTCGGCTCGGCCGTTTCCAATATATTAGCCCTTGGTAGCGGTGAATATTCCTTCAGTTGATTAAACATCTGTATTCGACGTTGACTCACATCTCGCGGCTTAATACTAGCCATACTAATTTCGCTTAGTTCGGCATCATGGTCCATCACCTCAGGGTGCAGTCCAAGCAAGCGTAACTCTGCCGCCAAGCTAGAGCTACGAGGAGCCGAGCGCCCGTAATTACTGGCAAAACGCTTAAGGTCGGAACGATCCACCGTTGCCAGCGGATCTTTCACTTGCTCCAGTTCATCCTCACTGACGCCCTCGAGTGTTTGCTTTGAAATATGCGTCGTATCGGTAAAAACAGGATACAACATCATACCGCCGATAGCGAGGCAAGCGGCGAGACCGACTGCGGGTATCCAGCGTGGAAAACTGGCAGCACTTTCAACAGGCCTATCTACCGCCTTCCTTGCGCCCCTGCTTGACTGGCTCACGGAGCGCTTCTTTGTCGCAACCGCACTCGAATGTTTTGATGCTTGGCTGCGACTAGAACTCTTACTGGAGCCAGAGCGCTTACGACGTGTAGACGCTCCAGAGCGACGACGAGTCGAGCTAGAGCCACTAGATGTGCCTACCATAGCTAAACGCATCGCTTGGTGTAGACGGCAGCGTTCTCTAAATTCAATCTCACGCTCTGAATTGGCGGCTAGCTCCGCTTTGAGTGATGCTAAGTCCTCCGCAGAGATTTCCTTATCTAGATAGAGATTTACTAACTCACTAAATTTATCTTCTGTCATGAAAAATCGTTACCCATCAAATCACGTAGACTTTCGCGACCTCGCGCAATTCTACTTTTGACAGTGCCCACGCTGATTTCGAGCTGCTGGGCGATCTCTTCATAGGAAAGGTTTTTAACATTTCGAAGGATTAACACCTCTTTATGCTTCTCATTTAAGCCATTCATACACTCTGAAACGCGATCTACAAACTCTTGAGTTACAGCAGCTTCGGCAGGGGTTTCACCGGAGCATGGCATCACATTTTCCAGAGTAAGGTCACCATCAGTAGACAAAGGCTGATCTAAGGAAATCGAGTAGTCCCGCTTACGGCGGAACCAATACCAGTAGCGGTTATGAGCGAGATTCGTAGCGATTTGGTAAAGCCAAGTCGAAAATGCAGCGTCACCACGAAACTTGTCGAGGCCACGATGGGCACGAATGAAGGCGTCTTGTGTCACCTCCTCCGCATCTTGCTTATTCTTAAGCAGTTGCGAAACTCGAGCGTAAATCCGGTCGTAATAACGCGCAACAATATCATTATAAGCTGCCGTGTCGCCGTTTTTAATACGTTCGATAAGGAGCTCGTCAGGGTTTAAAGTATCAGTCTTTGCAGTCATTGTGGGGTTCATGTATGCTAGATCGTTGAAAGCTTAGATTTGTTCCAAGAAAAGACCTTCAAAATAAAAGAAATATCTTTTTCCTACACTTGACAAGCATCTCCTTCAATACTTCCATCCTGCGCTTCCAAAGGGGTTGTTAGCTCAATCGGTAGAGCAGTTGACTTTTAATCAATTGGTTCGGGGTTCAAGTCCCCGACAGCCTACCACTTTCGGAAAGCCCGTGAATCGCAAGATTTACGGGCTTTTTTGTATGCAACAAGCTCGAACCGGGACTTTCACCTGCGGTGGTCTGGTTCCCTTCGGGACCGGCCATGTCGATCGCTAAGCTCACTCCATTTTCGGGGCTACGTCATCTCCGTGCTGTCGCCGCTGAGAAAACTGTCTCAAAAATACCGAAGCTTAAAGTAGCGTGCAGCTTTAGCAAACGAACGTTGTTTCAACATGAGCTCTAAATAATCGTTTGCTAAAGCTGCACGCTACGACTTCAATTGCACATTGCCCGCGGCCCTTCCAGTTAAAGTGCCAGTCGCAAAGCAGCCTTGGATTAAGAACCCTCCCGTCGGTGCCTCCCAATCAATCATTTCTCCCGCGCAGTAGACATGTGGCAGGTCTTTCAGCATCAATTGATCATCGAGCGCAGACCAAGCGACCCCTCCACTACTTGAGATCGCCTCTTCGATGGGGCGTGGTCCCTTTAAAGGAATCCGACAGGCCTTCGCTGCCCGAGCAAGGACTTCAGCCGAATCGAACTCGCCATATAGCTGGCGAAGAATCGCACACATCGGCTCGGTAAACTTCCATCGTAACCGTGCTTCTTTATAAAAGTCGCGACGTGCGGATTCCATCTTCTTCACCATATGCTCAAGACTAAATACTGGCTTAAAATCAATGATAAGCTCTGGCTGCTGCATTGCACGCAAAGCCGGACCGAGCTGATACATCGGTGCCCCTTCAAAACCGTATCGAGTCACCATCAATTCGCCGCTAATGGTGTGTGAACCAGCAGAAATCGACAAATGGTGCAAAGGTCGACCTTCTGCAATTGCACGTGTCGATTCAGTCCAATCACACTCCCAACCGCAGTTTGCAGCCTGCAAGGGGCGCACAGAGACACCACTCCGCTCTAGCATACTAATCCATCCACCATCTGAGCCGGTAGTCGGCCAAGAACCGCCTCCCAAGGCCAAGACTACTGAATCGTAGTGCTTTGTCACTTGCCCAGTCGGGCAGTCGAAATCAAGCAACACCCCTGACTCCGACCTACGCAGATCTCGCAAGCGATGATTGACAACAAACCCAACGCCTTGAGCCTTCAACTTCATTATCCAGCGACGCAGTAGAGGAGCCGCTTTCTTTGAAGTCGGAAATACTTTCCCCCCTCCTGCGACAAAGGTCTCCACTCCAAGACCAGAAGCCCATTGCCGTAAAGCCGCGGAATCAAACCCACGAAGAAGGGTTGTCCAACGCTCTACTGGAAACTCTGTGCCCGAGTATTTACACAAAAATGTATCAAAGTCAGCGTCGTTAGTAAGATTTAGACCGCTTTTACCTGCGACTAAAAACTTACGGCCAACCGATCGCTTGTGGTCATACAGTGTGACCTGTGCGCCCTCGTCAGCCGCGACTTCAGCGGCCCGCAAGCCCGCAGGCCCGCCACCGACAACAGCAACTGAGCGCCGCCCTCTCATCGTCGGATCACTATGAAGACATGGCACATTAGATCCGCCTATTCAGGCATTCGGAAATAAAAACTGAGTAACCCTGGATTTGGAGTAACTGAATCCACTTTGACCAGTGAAACCACCTCCCCATCAACAAGTGTTTCCACCTCGAAAGCTATAGGGTAGTCGTTCACATCCCGATAATCTCTATAATGCGTAGTCATCACCACCTTGTCGTCGGCCCCAAGGCGCTCAACTTTCAATACATGCGGTTGGCGAGTGTCCAAATAATAGATAGAACGGCGCCCACTGGCCTCCCTAGTTTGAAAGACAAAAGCATCGCGCCCTTCAACTCTTGAAAGACCAGTCATCTCCACTTGATGGCGGCGACTCTCTAAATGTCGAAATAATGGACCCTCAAAAATAGCTTCCTCTTTGAGCACGATACGCTCGTCGCGAGTTAACTTACGAGTCGTCAACTCACCATCTTTTTGGATCTGCATCCAACCTGAAATCCCGTCATAGGCGGTCACTACGCTCTGACCTTCACGGCTGATGCGATAGCGAAGAGAATTTGGACGTTTCTTGCGCAAAAGAAAATCATATACCTCTCCGCCAATTTCTTGAGTGCCCTCAATACTAATCGAAGTTAATGCGTCGGCGTCACGCCCGCCACCATAGACCTCGGTATAGCGCTGCAAAGCACGCCGCATCGCAAAGCTATCCGATTGAGCAGGCAGTGCACCCGTCATTGATAGAAAAAACAAAGCCCATGTAAGAATGATACGCATACGCACCCAACCATCCTCATTTCCCCGAAACAGGCAAGCCAAGTATTCGTGCGGAGCACCGATTTTGATCAGGGAAATTACCTTCCAGTTACATTCGAAGTTCGACCTTTGAGCCACGTTCTTCAAACCTACTTCTTTCATGTCATTGCACACCAATATTAAAGCCTTTCAGTCCGCGCTTTCCAAGTGGTATGCCACCGCACAACGACCACTGCCGTGGCGCACGACACCATCGCTCTACAGAACTGTCGTATCCGAGCTCATGGCGCAACAGACACAAATCAAGACGATGCTACCCTATTTTGAGCGTTGGATGCGGCGCTTCCCTGACTTTGAAGCACTCGCCAAGGCTCCCAGTGAAGACGTGCTCAAGCATTGGGAGGGCCTCGGCTACTACAGCCGAGCGCGCAATCTACATAAGTTAGCTAAAGTTTACATCAGCATGGAGCCCAAACCGACGACCGCCACCGAATGGCAAGCGCTTCCCGGAATCGGCCCCTACACCTCCGCCGCAATCAGCTCAATCGCGCAGGACTTCCCCGCAGCTGTCGTCGACGGCAATGTCGTGCGCATCTTGGCACGACTCAGCAACGACACCCGCGAATTCAAAAATAACGGAGATGCCGTCAAGCAATTCACTCCACTTGCTGATGAGCTGCTCAATAAGGACCACCCGGGCGAACACAATCAAGCGATGATGGAGCTCGGAGCGCTCATTTGCACCAAGCAGAACCCGAGCTGCTCGATCTGCCCCGTCGCACCAGACTGCCTTGGACTTGAGCAAGGCGAACCCGACATCATTCCAAAAATCCAGCGTAAAGCTACCATCAAGGCCGCCATCTCCCGAGCCTGGGTCATCCAAGAAAACAACATTTTGCTCTATCAGCACGCGACCGATGCGAAGCAACTCGCCGGACAATTTGAGCTCCCCAGTTTCGAGCAACTCAAGCTGGCAGCTCCGAAAGCAAAACCGCTACTCACCAAAACCCGAGGCATCACCAATCGCCGCATCACTGAAAGTATTCATACGCTGAATACCAAACAAGTGCCTAACTCGCAATTGGAATCAACGCCCGAGCTCCAATGGATTCCTATCCAACAAATTGGACGAATCACCCTCTCCGGCCCACACCGTAAATGGGTTCAAGAACTCTTGAAACAATCACTACGGTAGACTGTAGTCATTCGTAAAGACACTCAACACAGCTACCACCATGCCAAAACCAAAGACCTGGACCGAATCCGATTTCGAAATCAAGCCGTCAACGATCGAAGGCGCAGGCAACGGCTTATTCGCCAAAACCCAAATCGACAAGGATGACACCATCGGTTACTATACAGGCTATATAATAAACGAGGAGGAATTCCTCGATCCGGACCGCCCTTTTTCACCCTATGTCATGTGGGTCTCTAAAAACCACATCATTGTGGGCGAAGGACCAAAGGCAAATTACACCCGTTATATCAACCACAACGACGATCCCAACGCATTTCTGGTCACCTCCACTCGCTGGAAAACTGCACGTATTGAAGCACTCCGCACAATTCTCCCAGGCGAAGAAATCTTCTTTAACTACGGCGACGACTATTGGGAAGACGATGAACAGAGTTGCTAGATCCGATTCAGCTGTTGATAGTGCGGAACCTTTGAAACAAATGAGACTCGATAAGCGTTACCCAACATACAGATTCTCTGCCTAAAAACTTTTACACTTTCCCTATAATGAACCTCAGCAGTATATATCGCGACCTAAGCGAGGAACAGCGCGAAGAAATTGAAGCGTTGCCACGTTCAGAGCGCCTTTTACAAATTGCAACGCTGCGCAATATACCAACTCGCGAACTGGTCAAAGAAGTTGCTGACTCTGCGGGCCTGCCAATCCTAGAGGACATTGAGCTGATCGATAATCCAACTAGCACACTTCCACTGCGACTCATTCATGAATATCAGTGCGTGCCCGTCCACAAGGCGACCAACGATGATGACGAAACAATCATCGACGACAACGCGCCGATCACATTGGTCACTCTGTGGCCGCCAGATGCCAAAATGAACCGCTGGATCTACGCAGTGAGCGGTCGCAAGCCAGATTGGCATCTCGGCAATCCAGAACAAGTTATCAATACGATCACACAACGCTTCGGCGTGGGCTCTGGAAGTCTCGACGAATCGGACATTCTCAATGACGAAGCCGAAGAAGCAGAGGCCGAGGACGAAGATGCAGCCGTCATACGTTTTGTGAATGAAGTCGTGAATAAAGCCGTCACTGATCGCGCGACCGACATTCATTTCGAGCCACATCGTGACGCATTGCAAATTCGCTACCGCATCGATGGTGAGCTCGTGGCAGTTCGGGTGCCCGACAATTTGATAAAATTCCAAGGCGCGATCATTTCCCGCCTGAAGATCATGGCGAAGCTCAATATTTCCGAGAAGCGCCGCCCACAGGATGGCCGTATCACTTTCGGAGCCGGTGGCAACGAGCTCGACATTCGTATTTCGACCTTTCCCACCATGTATGGAGAAAGCGTCAGCCTTCGTTTGCTCAATCAAAAGTCAAAGCCGCTCTCCATGCGCGAACTCGGCCTTGCACCCGATGAGGAGAAACACGTCGAACGCCACCTCGCCTCGCCACACGGCATCATCTTGGTCACTGGCCCGACCGGTTCCGGTAAATCGACATCGCTCACGGCCTTTATTCGTCTGATCAACAAACCGGAACGCCGTATCATCACGGTCGAGGATCCAGTCGAGTATGAGGTCCCAGGAGTCAATCAAACTCAGGTGCACTCAGACATCGGCCTGACCTTTGCTACCTCTCTGCGTGCGGTGCTCCGTCAAGACCCCGACGTTATTATGGTCGGTGAGATTCGTGATCGTGAAACCGCCGACATCGCAATTCGCGCCTCACTGACGGGCCACTTGGTGCTCAGCACCCTCCACACCAATGACGCACCTGGCGCGCTGACTCGCTTGGTGGATATGGACATCGAACCTTTCTTGATCGCATCTTCTGTTGAGATGATCATCGCTCAAAGACTCGTGCGCCGACTGTGCCCGAACTGTGCACAACCTGGTAATTTCGATCCCACCCATGTCGTAAGCTGCCTCACTGCAATGCGCATCGATCAAAGCGAAGCACAATTTGGCCACCTCGCCAAAGAAGCGATCGGCTGTGAACGCTGCCGTAAACTGGGTTTTCGCGGACGTGTTGCGATCTTTGAGATCCTCCGCGTCACCGAAGAAATCCACGAACACATCGTGAAACGTGACTCCGCCCGCCTGATTCGTCAAACCGCGATTCAGCAAGGCATGCGCTCGCTTCAACAAAGCGGATGGGAACACATCAAAAACGGCACCACCACCTTCGAAGAAGTTATGCGCTTTGCCGAACTCGAAGGAGAAAACGACTAAAGCGATTCTTTCGAACGCTTCTGGCGTGTAGCCGGTTTCGACAAAAGCTCTACGTAACAAGCTTCACTGCCATCAGCCAAGACCTGACCAATAGCTTTAGACACCTCAGCGACGTGCACGACTTGCGCCGACTCTGCCGACGCACCGACCTTGCAATCAAAATCCCAGAAATCGACACCTTCGGGCAGTTTCTTGTTTCGCTCGCGCTTCAAATACTTTTTTACATCCGCACGAATTGATTCAACCAAGCGTTCAGACTTCTTTTTCGGGTGCGTGAGCGGGAATGTCTTTTTCATAGTCGCGGAGCGTTTAGAGAAAACCCAGAAAGGCAACCACCGACTTCAGCGACTGTGAAGCAACCGTAGGGGGCCGCGATTGCGCGGACCTCGACAACAGCCCCCCAGACCAACGCTCCCTAATGCACATCACGGAGATAGCGCTTTGCTTTCTTCAGTGCCTCGACATAGGCCTTAGCCTCGTCCTCAGACTTACCTCCGGCGATCTCGACAGCCTTGTGGATCGCCTTATCGACATCCTTCGCCATGCGCGAGGCATCACCACAGATGTAAATATAACCGCCCTCTTCAAGCCATGCATAGAATTCTTCAGCATGCTCAACGATACGGTTTTGCACATAGATATTCTCCTCCTGATCCCGAGAAAACGCGGTGTCGAAACGAGTGAGTAAGCCGTTCTTCATCCATGCAGTGATTTGCTCCTCGTAGAGAAAATCCGTCGCTTGATGCTGGTCGCCGAAAAATAACCAGTTTTTGCCCTTGGCGCCGCGTGCTTCGCGCTCTTCTAGAAATGCTCGGAACGGCGCAATGCCGGTGCCTGGGCCAATCATGATCGCAGGGACATCGTTATTTTCCGCCAAACGAAAGGCCTTGTTTGAGTGCATATACACTTTTACAGGGCGGTCCAATTTATGGTCTGCCAAATATGTTGAACACACACCTAAACGTTTACGGCCATGCAGATCATACGTCACCTTACCCACAGTTAAATGCACTTCGCTCGGGTGCGCCTTCGGGCTGGAAGAGATAGAGTATAAACGTGGATTCAACGCCTTTAATGGAGCGACCAAATACTCCGTCGTGGGAAACTTTACATTAAAATCAACGATTGGATACACTAAACCGCGCCCGGATAGGTAAGCCTTTCGTTTCTCATCATCAGCAATGATTTTCTTTAATTCGGGATGCTTGGTCAGACGACCGCAGGCCAACAAGAAAGGCTCAGTAAGCACGCTGACATCATAGTGAAAACGCAAGGCATCAAAGAGCTGCTGATCTTTACCGTGTGGGACAGGTGCTAATTCATCAGGTCCGAATCCGGCCGCAGCAATGATCTCATCCACCAGTTTTACGTTATTCTCAGGAAAGACCCCCAAGGCATCCCCAACTTAATACTCGATGCCAGACCCTTCGAGGGAAATCGTGAGTTTAATGAACCCGAACTTGAGTGCGTCTTTCTCAACATCGAGGAGCTCCGCATGGAGCGTCGCTGACGATGCAGTGATCGCAGCAAGTGTTATTATACGTTTTATCATAGTGGCATTTTCTAGTTTAATATAGATATTAGATTACAGCTGGGCTCATCGCCTGCTCATAAATGGATTCGCGATAAACGCGGGAAATCATCTTCGGGGTGGCCGCCTTTAGGTTCGGATGCGGCAAGTAGCGGCAAAGGTCTTCGTAAACAAGAGCTGCGCGTTTCTTATCGGGCCGATTCACTTCGTGTGCACTGAATTGAATAAAATCACCTTCGCTGATTTGCCCATGCCCCATGGGGAAACTTCCGGAGAACGCATGCGCTAATGTCTCGGGTCGACAGTTCAGATAAGAAGGACTTGAGAGCACATTTAATATTTCCGGAACTTGCGCAGGGTCGGCACAGCGTGTGCACGCTTCGTGCAACACTTGAATCATGCGGATATACTCATCGGGGCGATAGGAGTAGAAGCGCTCGGTGGTCGCCAATTACTTGCTTTCTGCACACTAGTGCAAGCCGGCAGTTTCACCGAAACTGCACGCATCTTAAATCTCACACAGTCCGCGATCAGCCACTCCATAAAAATTTGGAGACAGATTTAC
>Ga0209653_1000434_pt1 | contig 37411 bp, 33 predicted proteins | sample SaaInl6LU_22_DNA_FD_184644 | JGI IMG/M metagenome (GOLD analysis project Ga0209653, IMG submission 184644) | Marine microbial communities from expanding oxygen minimum zones in the Saanich Inlet - ESP_116LU_22_DNA (SPAdes) (version 2) | ecosystem: Environmental > Aquatic > Marine > Intertidal...
TATCCTTACTTAATGGAGGTCTAGCGCAAGTAGATAAATGTTACGGTACAGCTGATACTGCATTTTTAAGTATGAGAAACTTATTTGGATCAACGGTTGATTTTTCTGTAAATCCAGTAACTATTTATTTGGAAATTACAGGACCAGTGAATACGATAGATTCTATTGTGTTAACATCCGATTCTATTCTAGTTAACCAAACTAAAGACTATATCTATACAAATGTTAATATGTCAGTTCCAGGTAAATATTCATTGAATGCATACATCGACTTTGCTTTATATAATATTCTGGATATTAATGATACATTGATCGTTACTGATGCAAGTGAAGTAAAACCACTTATTAAAGTTGACCCTACATTTGACACAATTAATAACTTTACAGATTCTGTAAAAATATCTACACAATCACCTTTCTATCCAGGTGGTGCATTCTTTATTACAGAAATTTGCCAATTTGCCGGAGCAACAAATGGAAGACCAGCTGGTGGAAGGCCATCTTGGCTAGTCACTGATGATTACATTGAAATTACAGGGGTTCCTAATTCGGACCTAGCCGGTGTTACATTTGAACAATGGACAACAATTGGACTACAAAGTTCATATACCTTTCCTACAGGAACGGTTCTTAGTCCAAATGGTACAGCAATTATTGCTTCAAGTCAAGTTGGATCTCAAACTAATGACCCTACTAATTTTATTTATTTAGGGAATGGGAGCTACACTGGATCTAATGGTTCTAGTACTACTTCTGGGAAAATATTAAGAGATGCTTCTGGAAACATAATCGATGCTGTGGGATATTATAATTACGGAACATTCCCTGCAGCTGCAGGTGTTACAGCAGCCGATTGGTCTTCTCCATTGTCACATGCGGCAAGTACATGGGGTATTAGATTAACTAGTCCTGATAACAATACTGGTTCAAACTGGGTACTTTCTACTACTCCATTGCAAGATCCGAACGTTCTTAATGCTGGTGTAACTGCACCATCACCTTCAAGTGTGGCTGGATTAACATGGACGCTTATCAATACATCGACAGTTGTTGATACAACTCCAGAAATTGTTGTTGGACCATATATGACTAATGGGACTTATGCTTATGAAGCGTCATATATCACACCATGTGGAACTTATACTGATACTGCATTCATTACAGTTTTAAATCAAACTTACGATACAATTGTAGCGAACGCTTGTGATTCTGTTCAAGCAGCATTTAGCGGTAGATGGTTAACATCGACTGGAAGATTTTATGATACATTAGTGGCAACTGGACCAGTTGTATATGACAGTATCTTCAGAACTTATGACATAAGTATAGATACTACAAATGCCTCTTTCACATTTACCTATTGTGGTGACTACACAAGCCCAAGTGGAAAAGTATGGACAACGTCAGGTACGTATCTAGATACAATAACTAACTCTCTAGGATGTGATAGTTTAATGACTTTCAATATAACTACAACATCTGAAATTACGATACCATTAGTTGTAACTTCTTGTGATACATACATGTGGAGAGGAAGAACTTACACAACTTCTACAATGGACAGAGACACAGTAAACAACGGAAGTTGTGATAGTATCTTTACTCTTGACTTAACGATTAATTACAAGTCATTTGAAACAATTACAACAACTGTTTGTGATAGTTTAGTTAGTCCTTCCGGAAAAGTTTGGAACACTACTGGGACGTATATGGATACAATTCCTAATGCAATTGGCTGTGATAGTGTAATGACATTTAACTTAACAGTAAACTACATTTCTTATAGAACAATGGCAGTTACAGTTTGTGATTCTTATACTTCACCTAGTGGAAAAGTTTTTAACACAACTGGAACATACCTTGATACAATTACTAACACGTCAGGATGTGATAGTGCTTTAACTATAAACTTAACAGTGAATTACTCTACAACACAAACAGATGTCGTAGTAATTTGTCCAGGCGCATCATACAGAGTTGGACCATCACTATACACAACTGCTGGAACTTATACAGATATGTTCTTGACATCAAAAGGATGTGATAGTACAGTAAATACCGTTCTATCATTCTATCCAGTAGCAACTGGAAATGCTTCCTATAATTTCTGTATTGGAGATAGTATACAAGTACTCGGTAATTGGTATTATTCTGCAACAACCTTCAACGATACGGTAGCAGGAGGTTCTTCTACTGGATGTGATACAATTACAACACATATTATTACTACAAGAACTGTATCACCAGCTCTTAACCTGGGGAATGATGTCATTTCTTGTTTAGATGGAGGAGTTACAATCTTTGCTTCAAATGCTTATGATTCTTATTCATGGAGTAACGCTGGAACTACTAACATTTTAAATGTTACTGGTGCTGTTGTTGGATCTGGTAGTGTAGATTACGTATTAACTGTTACTCAAGCCTCATCAGCTTGTACTGCAAGAGATACCGTAAACATCACCTTCAATGACTGTACTGGATTAGATGAATTAACAAGTGACTTAAATGTTAACTTATACCCTAACCCGGCTACTAACTTTGTTACTATCGAAATCTTTGATAAATTGAACAGCGGTAAATTGACTCTTGAAATATTAAATTCAATTGGACAAGTTGTTGAATCTAAATCAATAGATAATGCGAAAGAGCAAGTAATAATGGATGTGAACAACTTCAGCAAAGGACTTTACTTAGTCAGAGTTTCTTCTGATAACATGTACATTACTAAAAAACTATTGATTCAAAAATAAATCAAGATTCTAAAATTCTAAAACGCCTCTTACTTTTGTAAGAGGCGTTTTTTTTTGCTCTAATTCTAACCAAGTAAAACTCAATAAACTCAGTAAAATTTGTATTTTTAACACTTATATGAAGTTTCTAAAACAAACTGAAGCAAAAAGAGCTGTTGAATAATGAAAGTAATCCAAATATACCTATTTCACGTTCCAAGACTATTACTTGTTCTAGGAATGGTCTTGCTTAACTCGCTTGGTTACTGTCAGGATGACCCTATGATGATTTTTGAGGGAAAGGTGAAAGATGAATCAAGTAAAAGCATTTCAGGAGCTACAGTTAAGATTTTAAGAAATGGCAAAGAGGTACTTTCAGCAACCACAAATGCCTCAGGTGAAATTAATTCATATTCCGATTATTATGGATATGTCTATAAAATAATAGTTTCTAAAGACGGATTGACAACTAATACCATAGAAATCAATAGTAAAGAAGGATACCATGAAGAAGATGTGCCTTTAGAAATTATAATCCCAATAAAAGTAGAGCTTGTAACCAAGCAAAATGGAGTTGATTATGGTATAATTGAAAATACACCTATTGAAAAATTCAAAATTGATCCTACTACTGGACAATTATCAGAAGACTTTAATTACATAGACCAAAGAAAAGATGAAATAAAAGATTATTTCAAACAATTAACTAGTAATGAAAAGGAAAAACAAAAAAGATTTCAGGAGTTAAAAAAATCTGGTGAACAAGCCATGTTAAAGAAAGATTATGGGAAGGCAATTAAAGACTGGAAAGCTGCACTCGACATCAAGGACGATGAACCTCTTACTGAAAAGCTAGTAGATGCCGAATTTGCCTACAAAGATATTTTAAAAGAAAAGGAACTTCAGGAGAAAATGAAACAACTTTTGAAGGAAGGAGACGAATTAGTTCAACTACTTAAATTTGAGAATGCACGAGAAAAATACGAAGCCGCTCAAAGAGTTTTGCCTAAAAATAAAGAACCTCAAATAAAACTTGATGAAATTGATAAAAAGATTGAGAGTCTTGAAAATGAAAAGGCAAACAAGATCTATATTGAATTGATGAAAAGAGCTGAAATCAAAGTGAGTTCAGAAAATTATCCGGCAGCAATTGCCCTATTTAATGAAGCGCAGATAGCAAAACCGAAAGAGAAAGATCCTGCCAAAAGAATTAAAGAAGTAGAAAAAATTGTTGCCGATTTAGCTAAAAACAAGGCTGACTATGACCAAACAATGATAACTGCTAATGGTCTTTTGTCGGCCAAAGAATATGAAAAAGCGAAAGCAACATTCGATAAAGCTAGTCAACTTTTGCCAGGAGAAACTTTGCCAAAAGAAAAGATAAAAGAAATTGATCTTATACTTGAAAAAATAAAAAAGGAAGAGGCTGAATACAACAAATTCATTGCATCAGCTGACAAACATTACGGAGAAGAGAAATATGAAGAGGCAGTTTTAGAATACAAAAAGGCTGTTGAAATTAAGCCTAACGAATCGAAACCAGCACAGCAAATTGAAAAAGCTAAATTAAAAATAGCTGAACTCAAAAAACTGGAAGCCGACTACAAGGCTCAACTTGAAATTGCCAATGGATTTTTTGATAAAAAACAATACAAAGAAAGTATTGGAGCCTACGAACAAGCACTTTTATTTAAAAAAGAAGAGACTTTCCCTAAAGAGCAAATTGAAAAAGCTAAATCTGAAATTGCTAAGCAAGAACAGATAGAAAAAGAATACTTGGCTAGCATAAAAACTGGAGAGGAGCTTTTTTCTAAGAAAGAATACGAAAAATCTATTCTTTCATTTACTGAAGCTTCTAAACTAAAACCAAACGAAAATTTACCAAAAGAAAAGATTGGACTTGCCAAAGCCGAAATTGAAAAATTGAGACTGATTGATGAAACATTTGCCAAATTTATGAGTGAAGGTGAATCTCAGTTTTCTCAAAAAAATTATGAAGAAGCTCTTTTGAAATACAAAGAAGCTCAAAGAACAAAACCCAATGAAAATTCAGCGCAAATAAAAATATCGGAAGTAGAAAAGGCAATTGCTGCTGCTAAGAAACTAGAAGAAGATTATCAAACAGCACTTACAACTGGGAATGATAAACTAGCATCTACTAATTACACGCAAGCTATTCAAAGTTACGAAGATGCTTTGAAACTAAAGCCAGAAGCTATAGAGCCTAAAACTAAAATAAAGGCAGCACAGAACGCATTGGCCAAAATTAAAAAGCTTGAAGAGGATTATAAATCTGCTATGAATAAAGGAAATGACCTTTTGAAAACAGACAAATTTGAAGAGTCCATCATTGCCTTTGAAGAAGCAAAGGAACTAAAGCAAACTGCTACTGAACCACAAATAGGAATTGATCTTGCAAAAGAAGGAATAAAAGCACGTGAGGAAGCTGAAGAGGCAAGAAAAAAGGCAGAAGAAGCTGAGAGACTTGCTCAACTAGCGAAAGAAAAAGCGGAGAAAGAAGCGGCTGAAAAAGCAGCAAAAGAAGAGGCCGAAGCGAAACGAATTGCTGAAGAAAAAGCAAAACAAGAAGCGGAAGCTAAAGCAGCGCTAGAAGCTGAAAGATTGGCTAAACTAGCCAAAGAAAAAGAAGAGCAAAGACTTGCACAAGAGCAAGCGCAAAAGGAAGCTGCTGAACAAAAAGCGAAAGAAGAGGCTGAAGCCAAAAAACAAGAAGAAGAAAGGCAGCGATTAGCAAACCTTGCAAAACAACAAGAAGCGAAAGCTAAAGCAGCGCTAGAAGCTGAAAAAGCAAAATTAGCCGCACAAGAAGCTGAAAGATTAGCAAAATTGAAAGAGGCTGAAGAAAAGGCCAAAAAGGAAGCCGCAGATAGAAAAGCTCAACAACAAGCCGAAGCTGAAAAAGCGGCTACTGAAAAAGCCAAAAGAGAAGAGGAGGCTAGAAAGCTTGAAGAGGAAAAGAAAGCACAAGAAAAAGCAGAACAAGAAAGACTGGAGCAAGAGCAAGCTAGAAAGGATGCTGAGGAAAAAGCGAAACTGGAAGCTGAAGCTGCAGCAAGAGAAGCAGCTAAAGCAAAACAAGCCGAAGAATTAGCAAGAAAAGCTCAAGAGGAAAAAGCGAAACTGGAAGCCGAGCAGGAAAGAAAAAGGCAAGAAGAATTGCAAAGGCAAAATGCCGAAGAGGAAAAAAGGAAAGCGCAAGAAGCACAAAGATTAGCAAGAGAAAAAGAGCTATTAGCTGCAGAACAAGCTAAAAAAGACGCGGCTGAGGCTGCTAAAAAACAGGCTGAGAACCTCAGAAATATTGAGAAAGAAAAACAATACTTATCCTTTATTTCGCGAGCAGACGAACAATTTGACAAGGGTGATTACAGAGGTGCAAAAAACACTTACAACTCTGCACTTTCTTTGAAGCCCAACGAATCCTATCCTAAAGGACGTATTGAGGCTATCAATGTAATATTGGCTAACATGAGTGAATCAGAAAGAAACGCTATCACATCAACAGACGATTATTTCAATATTGATGCCGAAATGTACGGGACAGAAGTTGACATGACCGGAAAAGACGGAAGTTTTTTGTTGACTAAAATTGAGGACAATTCTGACCTGAGAGAATACATGAACCTCATGGAGTATATTGACTCTACAAATTATGAGAACAAAAAACAAGGTCTGAAAGATGAAAATTTGGCTCTATTTACCTACTCTCAATTTGAAACGCTGAAAGATAAAATTAACCGTGAACTGGGAGTGAATGACTATGCAAGACATGGAAATATTACTTCTGTGAGTTTGTTTTTGGATGCATCTAAAATTCAAGAAAAAGAAGACTTGCTAGAGGATAAACAAAAGTCTCAAGCTAATTCGGATGAGATAGAAAAGCTTAAATTAGAAATTGGAAAGGAGAAAGCCGAGCTCAAAAAAAGAAATGAGGTTACGATTTCTGAATACCACAAATATTTGGACTCGGAATCAGAATTATCAAAAATTAATGGTGTAGAAAACACTCAAGAGACTTATGAAACTTATGTTCAAATAGAAGAATTGAAAACAAAGTTTGGAGCAGATTTTGAACTGAATGGAACTAAATACAGACAACGCGATGCAACCTTGGAAATACTCAAGGAAAAAATGAACAACCAAAGTACTCAGCTTTCAGAAAAAGAAAAACTGAGTTTGAAGGCAGAAATCGATTACTTGGAAGAAACTAACCAATTGATTAGAAAAAGTGCTGAAAAAGGCCAAAACAACATTCTTAAAAATCAACATATTTACGAAGATTATATTGATAAAAAAGCAAAAGAAAATGAAGCTGCTACAGAAAAAATAGATGAAAGGATTGAAATGAACATGGAAGAATTGGCTTTGCTAGAAGAAAAAAGGATAACCAATACTTACAATGAAAATCAAGATGTTCTTGCATCTACCGAAGCTTATAAAAAATATGAAGACGAGCAAAATGAAATTTCAAAAGAAATTCAATCTAAAGAAATTTTGAGCCAACGATCTGTGACTTCTTCATTTGAAAAAGTGGAAGAGATTAAAAATGAATCGAACAAGAAAGCGCAAGAAAAAGCTTTGCAAAACACCAATGAGTTTCTTGCAATAGAAGACAACATAGCCAAAAGTCAAGACGGTATTCAGCAAAGAAATTCGGATAAAATTTTAGCTACAACCAATGAATTTGAAAAATTAAGAGCTCAAAAAGATGAAGAAGCTAAGAAACAAAACGATGGAGCTAACGAAAAGGCAGAAGAGTTAAAGAAATTTATTGAGAAAAAAGCCGAAGCCGAAAAAGAAGCTATATTAAAAAGCAAAGATATTTCTCTTGCCAAAAGTGCTGCCATCAATGCTATTGACGCAGAAAAAACAGTCCCTAAATCTGCAGGAAACAAAGACAAATTAGCTCTTATATTTCCCGTAGGAGTTACTCAAAAGGTCTATCAAAAAAAGAATGAATTTGGAGAAATCACTTCTATCACCACAAGAAGAGTTGTAGTTACCGGCAATAAAGGTGACGACTATATTCATAAAAAAACCAAAGCTGGAAATTTCTATTTCAAAAATGGAAAATCTATCACGGAGGGAACTTGGGATTTAGAAACTTCTGGAGAAATTGTAAACAAATAAAACCATGAAAAAACTACTTTTTTTTATCGCTGCTTCTTTATTCATGTCGTGCACAGTTATAGAACAAAACAAAGCAATTGACTACAACAATGCTCTTGTAGAAGAACAAGAAAAAGTTGCAGATAAGATCAATGAATTCATCGATTTAATAACTATTGTAGATTCTATAGACTACACAATGGTTCACGAAAAAAGAAAAGAAGTGATTGAATCTATTGATTTGAGCATCACTAAAGTGAACGAAATTGGAGGCTTTGGAGAATCTGAAGAATTTAAAAACAGTATTTTGGCAGTGCTTAACGCTTATCGAAATGGAGTTGAAAATGAATACACAACAATGGCAAATTTCTTGCTTCTGCCTATTGAGGAGCAAACGGATGAGCGGTACAACGAAACTGAATCAATTGCTTATGTTGCTGATAGTTTAATTGGTCTGGCGGAAGAAAATTTCATCAATGCACAACAAGTATTTGCTGATTCTTACAACTTACAATTAGAATTTCTACCAGAGCCTATTGAGGAGTACTAAAAACCCCGAGTACTAAAAAGTTTGAGTTCTCTGTCCAGAATTTTAGCTTTTCCATTGGTAAGTGTATCTAAAAATTGCCAAAAAGGAGGTTGATGGTGTTTGTGTTGAGTGTGTGCCAATTCATGAAGAATTACATAATCCTGCAAAGGAGAAGGTAATTTCATGAGGTGTAAAGACAAATTAATTTTGTTGTGAAACGAACAACTTCCCCATCGAGATTTTGTATTTCTGATAGTTACCGACACATAATCTAAGTCATACTTTTGAGCCAATTCTTTGGTTCTTTGTGGCAATAAAGCCTTTGCTTCTTTTCTCCAAGTTTCTATAATAGAACTCTGAATAAACTCTTGCACTTCACTTTTGTAAATATCAATGAATTTGGGAACCAAGATTTGAATTCGTGAACTCGATATTTTCGACTGCAACCTACTCGAGTCTACCCTGTAAATTTCTAATTTGTGTGAGTGAGTTCTATACTCTGTATTCTCATCAAAAACCAACTGAAAAGACTTCGCGTTTTGCTCTTCAATGTGTTTTAAAATCCACGTTTTCTTTTCTACCACAAATTTTTTGGCATACTGAATTGGCATCAAAGCAGGAACAGAAACTCGAACAACACCGCCTGGTTTTATCGTGATTCTTGCAAATTTTGCGCGCTTGCTTTTCACAAATGTCACCTCCCCTATTTCATCAATCTCTATTTTCTTCTCTTTCACTTTACAAGGCTTTTATGCGTAAATTTACGAAGATATTTGAAAGAAGAAAGCAACTAGATTATTGAAACCATGGACCAAAACACACATCAAAAAAGCCAGAGAAACTCCAAATCGCTTTCTTGTGTAGTAATACATCACAGCCAAAATTACACCCATTAAAAAAGTAACAAGTGTATAATTCCAATTGTATTGGTGGGCCAATCCAAAAAGAAGGGCCGATAATAATCCAGGTATAAACCAATGAATTTTTAATTCAGTCGAATTTTCTCTGACCCTTAATCCGATTTCGATAACAGCAAATTGGAAAATAAGTGTCTCTATTATAGGAGCAAAAATTACTGCTCCGAAGAAAAGTGCAATGGGCGTCAATTCATCAAACTGCGTATTGTTCATCACATCTATTTCAAGTATTGAAAAAAGAATAGCAAAGAATAAACTGAAGCACAAGACAGTCGCAGTAAACACAATACTTAAAAGTGGGTAATTCAAATTATCTAAAATTGCCTTTGTTTTCTTCATTGGTATAAAATAAAAATCCCGATCAACTTAAAAGTTGTTCGGGATAAATTTAAGAATTAAAACAAGTTAATTACTCCGATTTTAAAATTGAATTACCGTTTTGGCTATTTTTATTTCAAATCCAAAGCAAGAAGTATTAAATCTGAGTTAACACCAAAGACATTTCTGTCTTTTTGTCACCGAACCCTCTTGTTTTCTGACGAAAACAACATAAAATGACATATTTTTTCTGCTGGTATTGATTTTGAGCTAGTCTTGAAAAATTTAATATAATTATGGCAACAGGAAAAATTAATGTACAAACGGAAAATATATTTCCAATCATTAAGAAGTTTTTATACTCTGATACGGAAATATTTTTGAGAGAATTAGTGTCCAACGCTGTGGATGCTTCACAAAAACTAAAAACGCTTTCTTCCTTAGGAGAATTCAAAGGAGAAGTGGGCGAATTACAAGTAGAAGTAATCCTAGACAAGGAAGGAAAAACAATTACGATTCGTGACAACGGAATAGGAATGACTGGCGAGGAAGTGGACAAATACATCAATCAAATTGCATTTTCGGGAGCCGAAGAATTTGTTCAAAAATACAAAGACACTGAAGGAGCAGCAGCAATGATTGGTCATTTTGGTCTTGGATTCTACTCTTCTTTTATGGTTTCGAGCCAAGTGGAAATAAAAACACTTTCGTTCAAAGAAGGTTCTAAAGCTGTGCAATGGACTTCGGATGGAACTCCGGAATACACGCTAGAAGAAATTGAAAAAGAAACCAGAGGAACAGATATCGTGATGCATATTGCTGAGGATTCTATGGAATTCTTGGAAGAGGCGAGAATCAGCACTATTCTTAATAAGTATTGTAAATTCTTACCTGTAAATATCAAGTTTGGAACAAAATCTCAAATGATTGACAGCCCAAGTGGAGAAAAAGACGAAGACGGAAAACTGAAAAAAGAATCCATTGAGGTTGCAAACATCATCAACAACACACTTCCAATGTGGACAAAAGCTCCATCGGAATTGAAAGAAGATGACTACGATAAATTCTATCAAGAATTGTATCCTATGTCAGAAAAACCACTGTTTAATATTCACTTGAATGTAGATTATCCTTTCAACTTAACAGGGATTTTATATTTTCCAAAACTGAAAAAGGACATTCAGATTCAAAAGAACAAGATTCAATTGTACTCCAATCAGGTATTTATTACAGATTCGGTAGAAAACATAGTTCCTGAGTTTATGCAATTGTTGCACGGTGTAATTGATTCTCCAGATATTCCTTTGAATGTTTCTAGATCCTACCTGCAAAGTGATAGCAATGTAAAGAAAATTTCTTCTTACATCACAAAAAAAGTAGCTGATAAATTGAACTCCATGTTCAAAGAAAACCGAAAGGATTTTGAAGAAAAATGGGAAGACATTAGTGTTTTTATAGAATACGGTATGCTCTCTGATGATAAATTTGAAGAAAAGGCCAAAAAATTCTCTTTGTTACGAAACACAAACAAGGAATTCTTTACTCTTGATGAATACAGTGAAAAAGTTAAAGAAACGCAAAAGGACAAAGATGAAAAGGTAGTTTACTTGTACACAAACAACACCGAAGAGCATCATTCGCTTATCGAAAGTGCAAATTCGAAAGGTTATGACGTATTATTGCTAGATAGTCCTTTGGCGCCACATTTGATTTCTAAATTGGAGCAATCTATGGAAAATGTATCGTTTGCGAGAATAGATGCAGACACTATTGAAAAGCTTATAAATAAAGGAGAAGAACAACCTAGTAAGATTACCAAAGAAGATGAAGAAGCTCTGAAACCAGTGATTGAAGAAGTGATGTCGAAAGAAAAATTCATGGTTGATTTCCAGAGTTTGAGCGAAACGGATAGTCCAATGCAAATCACTGAGGCTGAATTCATGAGAAGAATGAAGGAGCAACAAGCACTTGGCGGTGGAGGAATGGGATTCATGGGGACGATGCCCGAAATGTACAATTTGGTTGTAAATAGCAATCACCCATTGATTTCGAAGATATTAGAAACTAAAACGGACAAAAAGAAAAAACAGCTGATAGAACAAGCTACCGATTTAGCCTTATTGGCAAAAGGAATGCTGACCGGTAAAAAACTTACCGAATTCTTGAAACGTAGTGTAGACATCATCAAATAAATCCTCTCAAATGAGTCCTGATGTTTCAGGACTCATTTTTTTTTAAGAGAAATGAAATTTTTTCTCTTATATTCAAAAAACTAAATTTTATAACATGGACATAAATCAAAAATTAACCGAGGAAAATAATCAAAATTTTCTGCAAAAGAACTTAAAATGGATTTTACCCGTTGGAATTATATTCGGACTCGTATTTATAATCGTATCATGGTTTGGATCGACATACAATTCACTCGTTATTGCAGAAGAACCGATTGCAAAAGCATGGGGAAATGTGGAAACTGAATACCAATCTAGAGCAGACAAAGTACAAGTGATTTCTAAAATTGTGAAAAATGCAGCAAATTTCGAAAGACAAACACTGACTGATGTGATTGAAGCAAGAAGCAAAGCATCTTCTATCAATTTGGATGTGAATGACTTGACGCCAGAAAACATGGCTAAATTTGAAGCAGCACAAAGCCAATTAACTGGAGCACTGAGCAGATTAATGGTAACCGTAGAAAGGTACCCAGAATTGAAAGCTACCGATGCATTCAGAGATTTTCAGGCTCAATACGAAGGAATTGAAAACAGAATTGCAAAAGCGAGAAGGGATTTTAATACTGCAATCGAGCCCTACAATGTAAAGGTTAAAAGATTTCCAACTAACATTGTGGCAAACTACTTCGATTTTGAAGAAAAGACATATTTTGAATCCAATGAAGGGGCTGAGAATGTAAACTCTGACGAAATTGACCTAGGTTTTGACTAACAACACGATGAACGTACGTAATTTTTTAGACGAAACAGAAGAAAATCTAGTATTAGAGGCAATTAAAAAGGCTGAAACTAATACCTCGGGAGAAATACGTGTTCATATAGAGACAGAATGCAAAAAAGATGTCTTAGAAAGAGCCAAGGAAGTATTTGAAAAACTAAAAATGCACAAAACAAAACTCCGAAATGGAGTTTTGTTTTATGTTGCCACCGAGAGCAAGCATTTTGCAATTTTGGGTGATAGAGGAATCAATGAAAAAGTAGAATCCGATTTTTGGAATTCTACAAAAGAATTGGTTCTTCAAAAAATGAAAGAAGGCCAACACACTGAAGCTCTTAAAATTGGGATTGAGCAAGCTGGAGAAAGACTAAAAAAGCATTTTCCTTATCAAAAAAATGACCTGAATGAACTTTCGGATGAAATTTCTACGGGTAAATAAATAAAACAGATTGACTAACCCCCAATCTAACTAAAGAGATGAAAAATTCAATCCTATTCCTTTTACTCACATTCCTTTCAATTTCTATTGGATTTGGTCAAGAAAAATGTTTCCCTGAACATACACCAGGAACTTTTGTTTACGATGTGGCTAATGTTTTGTCAGATTCAGAGGAAGCCATTTTACAAAGCGAATTAGCGTCATTTACAGCACGAAGCTCTAACGTGTTGGTGGTTGTAATTGTTCCAGATTTATGTGGTTATGACAAATCGCAATATGCTATCGAATATGGGGACAAACTAGGAGTTGGACGAAATGACAGAGACAATGGATTGGTGTTTTTGGTAAAACCTAAAACTCCTGACAGCCGGGGCGAGGTTTTTATTGCTGTAGGTACAGGATTACAAGGAGCAATAACCGATGCTGGCACAAGAAGAATAGTAGATTATGAAATAATACCTTATTTCAAACAAAATAATTATTTCGGAGGAATAAATGCAGGAGCAAAGACACTTATGCGAATTGCAGAAGGTGAAATCTCTGAGGCACAATACAAAGAAGAAAAGGAAAGTGGAAACCGGTTTGCTTTTGGATTTTTTGTTGTAATTATTATTCTATTCATTTTGGCTCAAAAATATGGCAAAGGTGGAGATGATGACTGGGAAAACTACGACAGAAACGGAAAACATAGAGGAGGCGGAAGTGCATGGCCATGGATCTTTATGGGCGGAAGTGGATTTGGCGGCAGAAGTTCTAGTGGTGGATTTGGCGGAGGTGGATTCGGTGGATTTGGTGGTGGCGGTTTTTCTGGCGGAGGCGCGGGTGGTAGCTGGTAATTAGAAGTTAGAAAAGTATTTTCCATTCTTTTACAATAAGACTTTTTAGACGAGTATTTATTCAAAAGTTTTTAAGTAAAACTGATCGTCATTCCCACGAAGGTGGAAATCTTCGCATTGATGCATAATTCTCGTGTGATAAGCTTCCTTTTTCGAGGAAATGACAACTAAATATAGATTCAATTACATAATGAAAACAGCCACTCACAAGAGTAGCCGAAATCTAAACAAAAAAAAGAAAAATTATGAATGCTATTCCCCAATAGCAGGTTTTTGGTCCGATTGAATTTTCATAAAAAGGGAACCAAAGGTGGTTTAGTTTCCTGTATCTATGAAAATCCATTCTTTAATTACGAGGTAAGATTTTGTATGATTCATAGTGGTTGGTTTGTTCTGGTTTGTTATTCGTTCTGATATAAAGAAACAACAAATTCTCTGAGAAAAAAGAGTGTTTTATTTTATGGCATGTTTCATCTATTAATCGGTTCATTTTACCCACCTACTACCCAAATCCCATGATTAAAGGTCCATTATTTGTTTATTCACAACCTATTTCCAATCCATTTCTTTAATTATTTATTATTTTAACATCACAAATCTTTCTATTTGCGAAACTATGGCCATAAAAGCACTAATAATTGATGACGAAGAACTAGCCCGAGAAAACTTATCCATGATGATCGAGGATTTTGTTCCCAGCATTGAAATAATAGGAAAAGCTTGGAACAAAGAAGACGCAAAAGAAAAAATTATTGCGTTTTCTCCAGACGTTATTTTTTTGGATATCTGCATGCCCTCTGGAACCGAAGGACTAACGTTACTAGACGAAATTGAAAACAAAAATTTCTTAGTTGTTTTTGTAACTGCTTTTAAAGAATATGCGCTCAAAGCATTTAATACAAATGCGGTTCATTACATTTTAAAACCCATCGATATTGATGAATTGATTGATGCTGGAAAGAAAATCAACGAAAGACTTGAAATCTTAAAAAATCATCCTGAAAATCAATTGGAATACAAAAAATCGCTCGAAAACACAGCTTATAGCATACGAAATAAAGAAAGCAACAGACTTACCATTTCGCACAGCCGAGGAATGAAAATTGTAACAATCTCAGACATTGAATTCATTGAAGCAAAAGGCAATTGCACTGATATCTATTTCAAAGATAAATCTAAATATACAGATACCAGAACCCTCAAAACCTATGAAAACCTATTGAGTGGTTCGCAGTTTTTTCGCACTCATAAGTCATTCTTTGTGAATACCACTTACATCAAGGAGTACATTACAACAAATGGAAACATTGCGGTTCTTAGTAGCGGCAAAGAAATTCCCATTGCTCGCAGTAAGACTAAAGAATTTGTGACTTTGTTGAAAAACTTATAAAAATGGATAACTTTGCCCAGAAATTAGAGAAAAATGGCAAAGAACAAACTCATGAAATTTGATGAAATGAAATCCATGGAACGAGTTTTCGAACCTTCTATGGCCGATTTTATTGATGTAGAGTACGAATTGAAAGGGAATTGGAACGAAAAGGTTTTTAAAAACAACAACCCTATTGTTCTAGAGTTGGGATGTGGAAAAGGGGAATACTCTGTAGGATTGGGAAGAAAATATCCAAATCAAAATTTTGTAGGAATTGATATAAAGGGAGCTCGAATATGGAAAGGAGCAAAAGAAGCGAATGAAGAGAACCTTACCAATGTCGCATTTTTAAGAAATGTTGTAGATTTTGTGGAACATTTTTTTGCCGAAAATGAAGTGGACGAAATTTGGTGCACTTTTTCGGATCCTCAGCCAAAAAAACCAAATAAAAGACTGACCTCTAGACAATTTGTTAATCGATACAAGAAAGTTCTAAAGCCAAATGGCATTGTTCATTTAAAAACGGACAATACGCTGCTCTATGAATCTACAATTGAAGAAATTGAAGAGTATGGCTACGAAAAACTAGTAGATTCGAATAACATTTATGAAAAAGACTGGGAATCTTTTTCACCTGAAGTACAAGAAATTTTATCTATCAAAACTCACTACGAAACACTGTTTGCAAACAAAGGTTTCAAAATAAAATACGTGGCTTTCAGGGTGGATTAATTAACAATCCTCCTCCACTACAATCGAAACATAACTCACGTTTCCATTAATTGGTGGATTTATTTTTTTGATTTCGATACGAGCATGGTTCAGCACAAATGACTCTAGTTTTAAACGACCCAAAATTCTATAACCCACGGTTTCTATCAGTTTAGACCGAATTGCCATTTCTTCTTCCACTATTCTATTTACAATTACGTAATCTATAGTTTTTGACAAGTCGTCATTTGCCGCAGATTCTTTAAAATCAGTAACTAGTTCTACATCTACGATGTATTCATTCCCAATAATTGCTTCTTCTTCCAAACATCCATGGTACGAATAGGTACTGATACCAAATACTGACACTTTATTCATTGACTTTATTATTAAAAAAAACGGCTTTTTGTCTAAAAATATCTTTGCCTTTTTTTAGTTTTATTATGTTGGTTTCAAAAGAAAGTGAATCTATTACAAACCTCTGTAAACTTGACTGATGGTCTCTATAAAACCTCAACAACGAATCCATTCTTTCGGGAAAAGTAGTGAGGGTATCCTTGTGTACAAAATCACTAAGTTTGTCGTTTTCGAGCAACTGGGTAAGCTGAACAAATGACAATATTTTTACAGACTCAATATCCTTATATTGCTCCGCTTCTTTTTTTACTCTTGCCAATACATTTTCGGAAACCAACTTCATGTTATTGGACAGAATGTAGTAATCTTGATTTGCTTTGTAAGTCTTGTAATCTAACTCATATTTATCAAAAACACCTAGGTACAATGAGACCGAAGTATCGCTCATCAACTTCCTATCTAAGTTAAAATTTGCAATGCTACCTTCAATAAGATTTAAGTCGTAAACCAAGTTTTCAAAGTCGGCTTGAGGCATGAATCCATCTGGTTTTTCTACCGAATTTTGTTCTGTAGAACACTGAATAAGGCTAAGCGCTAATAGTATGAATACAAGTTTTTTCATTATCTCTCAAACGAAAGTCTTTGGCCAATAGTGCCCTCGATTAATTTTCCATTGTTCCAAACAATGTTTCCGCTTACAATAGTGGTGTCTATTGTAGAATGAAACTCCTCTCCTTCAAATGGAGACCAACCGCATTTGTACAATAAATCTTTCTTTTCTACTGTATATTTAGCATCCAAATCAGCAATAAATAAATCGGCAAAATAACCTTCTCTCACATACCCTCGGTTTTCAATCTGAAAGCATCTAGCCACATCATGACTAAATTTTTGTGCAATATGCGTGAGCTCAATTTTACCTTGATAATACAACTCAAACAAAGCATTCAAAGCATGTTGAACCAAAGGTCCTCCTGATGCAGCTTTTGTGTATATCCCATCTTTTTCTTCAACAGTATGAGGAGCGTGATCAGTTGCAAGAACATCAATCACATTGTCATTCAAGGCTTTTAAAATAGCATCTCTGTCCGATTTTTTCTTTACCGCTGGATTCCATTTTATTCTCGCTCCTTTTGTTTTGTAATCTTCCTCCTCAAACCACAAATGGTGAATGCAAGCCTCAGCAGTTATCCTCTTCTCTTCTAACGGTATGTCATTTCTGAACAAACTCAATTCTTTGGCAGTAGAAATATGAAGAATATGCAATCTTGTATTATATTTTTTGGCTAACTCTACAGCCAAAGAAGAAGAAAGAAAACAAGCTTCTTCATCACGAATTACAGGATGCATATCGATAGGAATTTCATCTCCATATTTATCTTTTGCAAGCGCCATATTCTTTCTAATAGTTGCTTCGTCTTCGCAATGAGTCGCGATCAACATTTTACAATTAGAAAAAATATTTGTTAGTGTTTCTCTATTATCTACCAACATATTTCCGGTAGAAGAACCCATAAACACTTTTACCCCACATACAGTTTTTGGATCTGTCTTTAATACTTCTTCAATATTCTCATTGGAAGCCCCCATAAAAAAGGAATAATTTGCCAAAGAGCTTTCTGATGCAATTTTGTATTTATCTTCCAGTAATTCCTGCGTCAAAGCATTTGGAATTGTATTTGGCATCTCCATAAAAGTCGTAATCCCTCCAGCTACAGCTGCTCTTGATTCTGACCAAATATTTGCTTTGTGAGTCAAACCTGGCTCTCTAAAATGGACCTGATCATCAATTGCTCCGGGAAACACAAATTTCCCCTCTGCATTTATGATTTCAGCTGATTCATGAGAAATTGAATCTGCAATTTTATCAATTTTATCATTAATGATTAAAATATCCTTCTTCTCAATCTTCCCCTCATTTACGAGTTTTCCGTTTTTTATTAGGATTGTTGCCATGTGTTATTTTTTTTGATGCGTAAAAATAACCATAGAAAAGATGAATTACTATTCTTGAGGAAAGTTTATTTCTTTTTGGAAATTCTTTTAAAACGAAGTTTTAAAACACCAAATATCGCTTCTTTAAAAATGGAAGTATCCATTTTCGAGTTTCCCAATTCTCTGTCCTTAAAAATGATTGGAACTTCTTTCCCTTTAAAACCTAACCTAGTAGCGGTGTACTTCATTTCAATTTGAAAAGCGTATCCAATAAATTTGATTGAATCTAAATCTATTGTTTCAAGCACTTTTCGAGAATAGCACATGAAACCTGCAGTCGTATCTTTTATTCTTACCCACAAAATCATTCGCACATAAATGGAAGCAAAATATGACAAAAACAACCTATACTTATCCCAGTTGCTTACTCCTCCTCCTTTCACATACCTTGATCCAATACTAAAATCGAAACCATCTTTGGCGCATGCTTCGTAAAGAGCAGGTAATTTATCAACAGGGTGAGAAAAATCTGCATCCATCTCAAAAATGTAGCCATACCCTTTTTCCAATCCCCATTTAAATCCATGGATGTAGGCTGTACCTAATCCTAATTTACCAGTCCTTTCTTCAATATGAAGAGATTCTGGGAATTCTGTTTGCAATGTTTTTACAATGTCAGCAGTACCATCTGGCGAACCATCATCAACAATAAGCACATGAAATTCCTTGGGAAGTGAGTGAACCGTTCGGATCATCTTCTCAATGTTCTCTTTCTCGTTGTACGTTGGTATTATTACTAAACTGTCTGACATAATGTTAAAAGCAAATCAAATATAGGATTTTGTATCTATTTTGAAAAAGAAATTGTTTCAAATTAACATTATTTAAAAGAACTCTTGTGGTATGTTACAAACAGGAATTGGATTCATTTTATGTTGGTTTACCTTGTTCAATTTTCTAAAAATCGCCAGTACTTCGCTCTCTCTTATAGATAACTTTTTTTCGTCCCCTTGAAACTCCATAGCCCATTCCAATTCTGAATAAGAGGCACCAATTTGATCTTCGTCAGAGCGATCGTCACCCCACAATCCATCGGTTGGTTTGGCGTCTTGAATTTCTTGAATAACACCTAGTTCTTTTGCTATTTCGAAAACGTGAGACTTCATTAGGTCAGCAATTGGACTTAAATCCACTCCTCCATCTCCGTATTTTGTAAAAAAGCCAACACCAAAGTCTTCTACTTTGTTCCCTGTTCCAGCTACCAAAAATTTGTGATGACTAGCAAAGGCATACATGGTTGTCATTCTGAGTCTTGCTCGCACATTTGCCATCGTCAATTCATCTTGAATTTCTTTAGGAAAATCTGCACAAGTTTGGTCGAAAGTAGCGGTAAGATCCACCACCTCTGAAGACACATCTGTAAAGTTTTGTTTTAGCCAAGAAATATGATTGTTACTGCGCTCAAATTGGTTGGGTGCTTGATGAATTGGTAGATTCAAACAAATTAGTTTTTTGGTGGTTTTAGCACAAAGAGCGGAGGTGACAGCAGAATCTATTCCACCAGAAACACCCATTACAAACCCATTAATTCCAGAATTGGTTGCATAATCTTCCAACCAATTCACTATGTAATCTATTACTTTTTTTGTTTGCATATTTTGAGATAAAAAAAACACCCGATTCAGCTGAGACGGGTGTTAGATTAATAATTTCATTTAAATGGATTAAAATAAAACTCCTACAGTAAGTTGGATTCCATGAGCAGTAAATTTCTGACCTAATGGCCTTCCTCCATTTAGCATAAGTTTAGAATCTTTTTTTACCGAATTGGTAAAACCTAAATTGTAGTGTAGCGATCCAAAAACGGAAGTTCCTTCCGAAATTTTATACTCAGCTCCTCCTCCAACTCTTAGTTGCATTCTTATTGGCTGCATATCTTTGTCCATGTTTACTTCACTAATATCAGGAATATTAGCTTTTGCAAGCACATCATCGCCTAGGTAATCTACTTCATCTGAGATTTTAGTACTCGTCCTGAAGGCAATGTTCAATCCAAACTCACCAAAATAAGTCATGTAACCAATTTCGTTTGTTTTCATCTTGATACCAATAGGAAGAGTAACATAAGTTGACTTGTAAGTTCTTTCTAACAATTGAACCCCAAACGCTGAGGAATCTTCTGGAGTATAAATTCCATTTTCTTCTTTAACTGAACTAAAATTATATCCTTCATCCATGAAATAAATAACAGCAGAAGAGTTGACAGCTGGTTTAAAATTAATTTTTCCTCTTTCTTGGTTCAACTCCAATCCTGAATACACACTAAAATTATCACTTAAAGAGTATTCAGCTTGTAACCCCCAATTAAAGCCAAAAGTTGCTCCTCCATTTTCAAATTTTTTGACATCATCTGGCTTCATCCAATTTACAGATGGACCCAGTTTTAAACCAAATCTAAAGTTATTTTGAGAAATGGCATACTGACTCGCCACGGTTGCAAGTAATACTAAAGCTATTTTTTTCATTGTTTATTTGTTAGATTATTCCTCAAAAATAAGGATTTATTTAAAAATTCATTGAAAAATTAACATTCCCTTACTAAAACTTGAAATATACAAATAATCTTCCGTGATTTTTGCTGTCTTTATCTATTCTATGGTATTTGTTTTTGATATGTTTTTGCTCCAAAAAACGAATCACTTTTTTCTTTAACTGTCCCGACCCTTTTCCTGGTATAATTTCAACAGTTTTTATTTTCCTTTCTATCGCCTCATCGATAATTTGTTCCAATTCACGCTGTATTAAATCTCCCTTGTTGAAAATATTATGCAAATCCAATTTGAGCTTAGCCATCTTATTTAACTTTCTATTTCATTCTTCTTTTAAAGAAAAACCTTACATTTAGTCTTATGAAGATATTTAAACTAACCTTATTGGCAGCTGTTTTGGGAATGCTTTTTGGTTTTATTCAAATAAAAAACAGCAAAAATTCCACAAGAATTTATAAATCTCTAAGCGAAGCATTAAAAAACCCCGATGAAATCTATCACTTGAAATTAAATAGGAAACGATACAAGGCTTTTCCTAAAGAGATTCTTTCATTCAAAAACTTAGTTACACTCGACTTGACTAACAACAAAATAGATACACTTCCTGCCGAAATAACTGAATTGATTTTTTTAGAGGAAATATCACTTAAATCAAATAGGTTCAATTCGTTCCCCACAGAGTTATGCAAAGTGCCCTCACTCACCAATATAAAGCTGGCCAACAACAATATTTCTTCTATTCCGAATGACATTTCCCTTTTAAAAAATCTACAACACTTGGATTTATACCGAAATAGTATCGAAACTATTTCTTCTGAAATAACCAATTTAAAGGAATTAAAAAAACTAGATTTAAGAATGATAGAAATGTCTCTGGACGAGCAAGACAGAATAAAAACCTTGCTTCCAAATACTCGTGTACTTACAACAGAGCCCTGCGACTGCGCTACTAGAAATTAAGCTATTTCGCCTCCACAACTAGATCCTGCTCCAGCTGTACAACCAAAACAATGTTCGTTTACCAATATGGAGCGATTCACGAGAGAATCCAACTCAAACTCGCTAACGTGTTGTTGCTTTTTGGAAACAGAGACCTTCATCTCAAGCATTTGATTAAAATCACAATCGTACAAAAACCCATCCCAACCTACAGAAATAGTATTTCTACACATCACTCCTTTTGCTGCAGACGGATTGTATGAATTTACCAGTTTTTCCATATAACCCATGTAGTTTTCGGAAGCAACTAAATACTCTAGGTATCTACTAATCGGAATATTTGTGATGGCAAAAAGGGAATTGAACTCAATGTCGAAATCTTTTTTTAATTTCCTTTTAAATTGCTTTTCCAATCCCTCTTGACTCGGTGGCAAAAATGCACCGGAAGGATTGTATACCAAATTTAAAACAAGCCCAGAATCTGCAATCCCATAACCTACATCGTTCAGCATTTTTAAAGCTTTTACACTCTTATCAAAAACACCGTCTCCTCTTTGACTGTCTGTTTTTTTTGAGCTATAATGCGGCAAAGAACTAACTATTTCTACTTCATTATTTTTGTAAAACTCTGGCAAATCATAGTACTTTTTGTTGGCTACAATAATAGTAAGATTACACCTTACCATCACCTTGCATCCCAACTTATATACTTGTTCCACAAACCATCTAAAATGCGGATTCATTTCTGGTGCTCCACCTGTTAAATCGACCGTTTTTATTGATGAATTCCTTATCGCAACCAAGCATTGCTCGAGTGTTTCTTTGGTCATTATTTCCTTCCTATCTGGGCCTGCATCCACATGACAATGTGCACACACTTGATTACACATTTTACCCATATTGATTTGAAAAACATCCAATCCAGTGGGTTGCAATGGAAATAAATCTGACTCAACTAATTTAGAGGAAAAGTGAGGAAGTCCTTGACTAGTGACACCTTCTTTTAAAACTTCAAGCTGATACGAAATATCCGAAAATTTATTTTTTTGTTTCAGTAGTGATTTCATAGAATTACATTGAAACTTCCTTCGTTTTATTCATCATTTGAACACCGTGAACCAAAGTTGCTCCACCTCTAATAGCAGCAGCAACATGAACCGCTTCCATCATCTCTTCTTCGTCACATCCCTTTTCTAGCGAATCTACTGTGTAGGCATCAATACAATATGGGCACTGAACGGCATGCGAAACTGCTAGAGCTATTAGTGACTTTTCTCTTTCGGTCAATGCTCCTTCCTTAAAAACATCCCCGTAATAGGAGAAAAATTTATCCGCAAGCGGCTTTTGAAATTCACCAATTTTCGAAAATTTTTTTAAATCATCTGGATTATAATACGTTTTCATAGTAGATATAAGTTAAATTAAATGTGTTTGAAGTATTTTTTTTTTAATTTTACCTCCGGTTGCAATCTTCTCGCAACTGTTTCGAAGTCGAGTAAAGTTATTACAACTTACACCAACAGCAAAAAAATAAAAAAGAATCTATGATACAATTCATTTCAAACTTCACAAATCAATTGACTGAGGCCAAATTAATCGGCTCAAAATTATTAGATAAAACTGTAAACAAAGACGTTAAAAACGTTATCATTTGTGGATTAGGAGGTTCTGGGATTGGCGGGAAAATAGCTTCAAAACTTGCCGAATCAAGGTGTGAAAAACCCGTGGTAACTTATAATTCATATTCGTTACCTGCATTTGTAAACAAAAACACCCTTGTTATTATTTCGTCCTATTCTGGCGATACAGAAGAGACCGTTTCTGCACTCAAGGAAGCGATTACAAGAAAGTGTGAGATTATTTGCATCAGTTCTGGCGGTGAGGTGAAAGAAATTGCTGAGAAAAATAACATTCCAGTATTATTAGTTCCGGGAGGAAACCCTCCAAGAGCAATGTTAACATATTCGTTAACTCAACTTCTTTTTATTTTTGAGCATTATTCTCTAATGAATATAGATGCTCTTGATGAAATCAATAACTCTATTTCCCTTCTTGATAAAGAAGAAAAAGACATAAAAGAGGAAGCTAAAAAGGTTGCGGATCAAGTAAAAAACACAACAGTTTTAATATACACCGATGCCAGTTTTGAAGGAGTAGGGACAAGATTTAAACAACAATTAAACGAAAATACAAAAACACTAGCTTTTGCTAATGTTATTCCTGAAATGAACCACAACGAATTATTAGGTTGGCAAGGAGGAAGCAAGTCATTCTCGAGCATATTTTTGAGAAATACCACTGATAATTCAAGAAATCAGTTAAGAATGGATATTTCAAAAGAGAATATCTCAAAAATTGCTAATTCTTGTGTTGAAATATACTCAAAAGGAAATACAGAGATAGAAAGAATATTCTACTTTATCCTAATGACAGACTGGATTTCTATTTATTTAGCTGATATATACAAAGTTGACACTATTGAAATAAAAGTAATTGATTTTTTAAAAAATCAATTGCGTAAACACTAACTAGTGAATAAACAAGTAATTTTTGAAGACCTTGGTGAAATTGAATACCAAGAAGCATGGGACTACCAAACTGAAATATTTGATTCTATAGTTGCAGAAAAAACGAGCAATAGAAAAAAAGAAGTTAACGGTATCGAAGTTTCCGAAACCAAGAATCATTTAATCTTTTGCGAACACCCACATGTCTATACTTTAGGGAAAAGCGGAAAAGAATCTCATCTTTTGATGAACCAAACTGAACTGGATGAAAACAAAATTTCTTACCACAAAATAAATCGTGGAGGAGATATAACTTATCATGGTCCTGGACAAATAGTTGGGTATCCCATTTTTGATTTAGACAATTTTTTTACTGACATACACAAGTATCTACGATTTATAGAAGAAGCTGTAATTCTTACACTTGAGGAATACGGCATAAAATCCGGACGAATAGACGGATTAACTGGTGTTTGGCTTGATATGGACGACCGAATAAAATCTAGAAAAATATGTGCGCTTGGTGTAAAATGTAGCAGATGGGTAACTATGCACGGATTCGCCTTTAATGTAAATACAGATTTATCCCTATTTAAAAACATTGTCCCTTGTGGCATTGATGACAAAGCAGTTACTTCTATGCAACAGGAATTAGGCAAGGAATTAAACATATCTGAAGTAAAATCCAAATTGCTTGTGAATCTGGCAAACTTATTCGATTTTGATATTCAATCTTAACACTCTTTAATATTTTATGAAAAAAGATATCATTCAACCCGAAGTTGTGGATGTACATATTGCCATAGTTCAAGAAAAAAATGAACTGGGTGGAATTGACTGGGTGGCATACGTAATTAATAACAGAAAGGAATTACTAGAAGGAGTATTAATCTCCACTAGAGGTTATGGCGAAATAAAAGGTGAGCAGAAAAAAACCGCAACTTTTCGTCACTCGATGGATGAGCTCGAACCAAAATCATTTAAAAAAATTGAGCCGATTCCAGAAGAATTATTTGCTTTGAACAATGAGTTTTGGCTAAGTTTTTACATCGATAAAAAAATGTTTGACAAAAAATATATTTTCCTGCCAGAATCCATCTCTGATTTCAATTCAATTCAAATTCCATTGGTCAAAAAAATTGGGGTGATGATTTAGTTCAAATCCTAAGTTTTATTTAACATTTCATTGTTAATCGGATACTCATTTCACCCTCTCAAATTCTATTTTTATTGTTACATTTGCTACAATGGACTTTACTGCATCGCAAATAGCTAGCCTACTTGAAGGCACAATTGAAGGAAACGAAAATGTCTCGGTCAACAACCTATCTAAAATAGAAGAAGGAACGGCAAATACATTGTCTTTTTTATCGAATATGAAATACGAAAACCACCTTTATACCACAGGGGCTTCGATAGTAATTGTAGATAAAAGTTTTCAGCCTTCAAAACCAATACCTTCTACCTGTACTTTGGTAAAAGTAGAAAGTGCTCAAGCTGCTTTTGCGCAATTATTATCCATTTACAACGAGTTCAAAAAGAAAAAACCAGGAATTCATCCAAGTAGTTTTATTCCTGATTCTGTCAAAATAGGCAAAGATGTTTTCATTGGTGCAAACTGTAGCTTTGGAGACAACGTAACGATTGGAGACAATGTGAACATTTATCCAAATTCATATGTCGGAGATAATGTAATGATTGGTAACAACTCGGTTTTCTTTGCAGGAGTTAGAGTTTACTCCGATTGTATTGTAGGAAATTCTTGCACCCTTCACTCAGGTGTAATCTTGGGAGGAGATGGATTTGGATTTGTACCAAACAGTGAAGGTAACTATGCAAAGGTTCCTCAAATTGGAAATGCCATTTTAGAGGATTTTGTTGAAGTCGGAGCAAATACAACTATCGATAGAGCCACATTAGGCTCAACTGTTATAAGAAAAGGAGTGAAATTGGATAATTTGATTCAAGTAGCTCATAACGTAGAAATTGGAGAAAACACAGTAATTGCAGCGCAAACAGGAATTGCCGGATCTACAAAAATTGGCAAAAACTGTATGATTGGTGGTCAAGTAGGAATTGTTGGACACATTACCATTGCGGATGAAGTAAAAATAGCAGCCCAATCTGGAGTTGGTCATACGATTTCGGAAATAGGATTAATTGTACAAGGTTCTCCAGCATTTCCGATTGGAGAATTTAAAAGATCATACATTGTTTATAGAGGTTTGCCTGACCTAAAAAGAAAAGTAGACAAGCTAGAAAAAGAACTATCTAACAAATAGAAAATATACATGACCGATTATCAAAAGACTATAAAATCTGCCGTTACCCTTGAAGGTATTGGACTACATACAGGAAAAAAAACAACTCTTTCAATATTGCCAGCTCCAGCCAATCATGGTTACAAATTCCAACGAATGGATGTGGAAGGACAACCCATGATTGACGCTGATGTGGATAGAGTAACCGAAACACAAAGAGGAACTACTCTTGAGCAAAACGGAACTAAAATTCATACAACTGAGCATGTATTGGCAGGGATATATTCTACTGGAATAGACAACGCTATTATCCAAGTAAACGGACCAGAAATTCCTATAATGGATGGAAGCTCAAGACCATTTATTGACGCAATAGAAAAAGCAGGAATTGAAGACCAAGAAATCCTGAGAGAATACTTTGAGGTAAAAGAAACAATAAAATTTGAGGTAGCAGAAAGAGAAATTGAATTCCTTGCAGTACCAGACGAAAACTATAGAGTTACCGTAATGGTGGATTACCGATCGCCAGCTCTTGGAACTCAGCACGCATCTATGATGAGGTTGACTGATTTTAAAGAAGAGATATCAACTTGCCGAACTTTTGTGTTTATGAGAGAACTGGAGCAATTAGCTTCCAATGGACTTATAAAAGGTGGAGATTTGGATAATGCCATCGTTTTGGTAGAAAGAGAAGATATTTCTGACGAAGAGATTAGTAAATTAAGAACACTACTAGGCAAAGAAGATCTAGAAATAAAACTAGATGGAATAGGCGTATTAAACACAACAAAACTTAAATTTCCAAACGAGCCTGCCAGACACAAATTATTGGATATAGTTGGAGATTTGGCACTGATAGGAAAAAGAATTAAGGGTCATATTTTGAGTGCTCGACCAGGTCATTATGGAAATACTGAGTTTGGAAAATTACTAAAAGCCAAAATTCTTGAAGAAAAAAATGACAAAACAAAACACTTTGATCTAACAAAAGAACCTTTGTTTGACATCAATGATATTTCGAATATGATTCCTCACAGATATCCTTTTTTATTGATTGATAAAATCATGGAAATTTCTGAAAACGGAATAGTTGGAGTTAAAAACGTCACATTAAACGAACCGTTTTTTCAAGGACATTTCCCTGGAAATCCAGTTATGCCAGGAGTACTTCAAATTGAAGCCATGGCACAAACAGGTGGAGTGTTTGCTTTGAATCAAGTTGAGGACCCAGAAAACTATTCTACCTATTTCTTGAAAATTGACAATGTAAGATACAAGAAAAAAGTAATTCCCGGAGACACCATTGTGTTTGACTTAGAACTAATTAGCCCTATAAGAAGAGGATTGGTAAATATGAAAGGAAAAGCATACGTGAACGGAATTGTGGTATCTGAAGCAGAAATGCTCGCACAAATTGTAAAAGAAAAAAATAGCTAATTATGAGCCATCCACAAGCAAACATACATCCCAATGCCAAAATAGCCGAAGGAGCTATTATAGAGCCATTTGCAACAATTGGAGATAACGTAGTTATTGGAACAGGAACATGGATTGGTCCTGGTGCAGTAATCATGAGCGGTGCGAGAATTGGCGAAAATTGCAAAATATTCCCTGGAGCTGTTATTTCGGCAATCCCACAGGATTTGAAATTTGCAGGAGAAGACACTACAGTTGAAATTGGAGACAATACAACAATAAGAGAGTGCGTTACGATTAACCGTGGAACTGTGGATAAAATGACAACACGTATCGGAAAAAACTGCTTAGTTATGGCATACACTCATTTTGGCCATGACACCATTATGGGAGACAATTGTGTAGTTGCAAACTCCGTAAATATAGCGGGTCATGTAACAATAGAAGACTGGGCAATCGTAGAAGGTATGGTTGGAATTCAACAATTTACGAGAATTGGAAAACATGCTTTTGTAGCGGGTGGAAGTATGGTAAGAAAAAGTGTTCCTCCGTTTGTAAAGGCTGCAAGAGAACCAATTTCATACGTTGGAGTAAATGCAATTGGACTGAGAAGAAGAGGTTACACGAATGAACAAATCACAAACATTGAGGATGTTTATAGAACTATTTATGTTCAAAACAAGAATATGACTCAAGCTCTTAAAATTGCTGATTTGGAGCTACCAAAATCTGACGAAAAACAGGAGATTTTGGACTTCATTAACAACGAAACAAAAGGAATAATGAGAGGTTTTAATTAATCTCTTTTTAACTATTTTAACCAAACCAATGAAAATAAACCTCGAAAATACAGGCAAAAAGTATAATCGAGATTGGATTTTCAGAGGCATCACAACCCAAATTTCCTTAAACGATTCTATCGTTATTTCTGGTTCTAATGGCTCTGGAAAATCTACTTTTTTAAAAATGATTTCGGGATTTGAAACTCCCACCGAAGGCGAAATTTCTTACTCAGAAAACAAAGAAATTCCAGTAGAAAAAATATATAAAAAGGTTGCTTACACTTCGCCATACATCGGAGTATTCGAAGAATATACCATAGAAGAACTATTGAAGTTTTACAGCACTCTAAAACCGCTAAAAAACAACATCAAGTTTGATCAGTTTATAGAAACCATAGAGCTTACACATACAAAAAACAAAGCTATAAAACACTTTTCTTCTGGAATGAAACAAAGGGTTAAACTTGGGCTATCCATCCTTTCTGATTCACCAATTCTTCTATTGGATGAGCCAACATCCAATCTGGATAAAAACGCAATTTTATGGTATCAAAATTTAGTGCAAAAAAACTTAAACAATCGAATTGTAATTATTGCATCTAACAACCAAAAAGAGGAATCATTTTTTTGTACGAAATCTATAGATATAGAAGAATTTAAATAATGATGAATTTTGTAACGGAACTCAATAAATCATTTTACATTCATAAAAAAGAGACTGTAGCAGAGAAACAAGAAGCGTATTTAAAACATAAATTTCAACTTCTAGGAATTAAAACTCCCCAAAGAAAAGAACTGCAGAAACCTTTTTTGTCTAAGAATTCTCGTCCAAAAAAAGAAAATCTTTCAGATATTACTATAAAGTTATGGAACCTCCCCTATCGTGAATTTCAATATGTCGCTATTGACTTAAATCGTTTGTATTTAAGACAAATGCAAGAAAAAGACATTGATATTTTTGAATGCATGATTACATCAAAATCATGGTGGGATTCTGTAGATTTGATTGCAGTCAATCTTGTTGGGCATTATTTTAAACTATTTCCACAAAATAAATTTGAAATTATTGATAAATGGATGAGCTCAGAAAACATTTGGTTGCACAGGACTTGCTTGATATTTCAATTGAAATACAAACAAGAAACCGACCTTGAGTTATTAGCCCAAATAATAGAACCATTAATAGGAACAAAAGAGTTTTTCATCAACAAAGCAATCGGTTGGATATTGAGAGAATACTCTCGAACAAATCCAGAATGGGTCGTGGAATTTGTAGACAAACATGAGTTGAGTAATTTGTCGAGAAAGGAAGCTCTGAGGTTGATTGATTAAACCTTCGCACAAACCAAACAAACCCTATCCTCTTTACAATTGGTGGTAAAAAACAAATACACCTCCCCTCCCTCTTTTATTTTCAATGATTTTCTAATCAGTTCTACTGATTGAGGATAATTACGAGTCGTAACATTTGCTTGCATTCCTTTTATGCTGTTTTTCAATTCCTTACCAGAAGCCGGAACAATTCTTTGAATTTGAAATCTACGCCCGGGAAACTCCTGCAACTCCCTACTTGTGTACAAATGAGAGTGCTTGTGCAGTTTAAAAACATTCTTTTGAATTCCTACTTGATTAAACCCTCCCGACTTTAAAACTGCCGAATTAGGCTCATAAACAAAGGCTTGAGGTAAAAAAAGTGGGCATTCCTTTTGACCTTCGTCAGAAAGAAAAAAGTTCAATCTTTGATTCCCCTGCTCATTTAAATTAATCGTTTGAACATTTACCTCTCCTACAAAGTCCTTTTCCATTATCCAAAGCAGTTCCTTCACTTCATTTTTGAGTGCTACCACATGTACCTCTTTCACATTTTTCAATTCGGAAAGCCCTTGGGACAAATCTATCAAAGGTGAAGTTTTCATCAAAACTCGATCACTTCGAGAAAACAACAATTCCAAATTATTGGGAACGTCAGGTAAACAATCTGCCATCAAAAACACTTTGCCTTTTGCTTCATTTCTTCGACTTGGATCCAAATAAATCCAATCATAAACATCTTCGTTTTCATTTAAATAATCTATCCCATTTTGAGCAAAAAAAGAGCAATTGTTAACTCCCAGCTCCCGAAAATTATGCCGTGTAATTTCGGATAAAGACTCATTGATTTCGCAATGAACTATCTCATCAAATTGCTTGGAAAAATAAAAACCATCTACACCAAAACCACCAGTCAAATCAATTAGTTTTTGACCATTTATCAAAAAAGATTTATACTGAGCGGTCTGTTCTGAGGATGTTTGTTCGATAGATAACTTTGGTGGGTAGTAGATGTTTTTCTCCTTGAACCACGTTGGCAATTTTATCCTAGCCTTGTTTTTCGATTGAATTTGTTCCGCCAACTCCTTGTTACTAACAGACTCAAATACAGCAGATTTTAAAACCAAAGCATTTGTATCTATTCGTAAATTTACACCTATAAATTCCTGAACTTCAGTATGAAATATAGCCTTATTCATTTTTCAAAATTAATGCTAAACTCAACCGAATTTCACCGTACGAAACTTCCTCTTTCAACTGCTCAAAAATCGGCTTCAAGCTTATTTCCCTGTTCAAATCATTAAAAGCAACTCTTACTTTATCCACTACTTTGGAATCAACAAATTTTTCTAATTCAACCTCTTTTCCTTCGGAATACAGTTGTGATAAATGAGAAAACACGGTGGTTATTTGAAGCTCTCTTTTTTCAGCAATTTCTTGAGGAGACAATCCCTCTTTGTAAAGCGCAAAAGTCTCAAGAGTGGTTGGGATTTTTTTTGGTTTAGCTACGCTTTTAAATTTACGAATCACCTCCATAAATTCTTCTCCATATTCTTGCATCTTGTTCATTCCAACTCCAGAAATTGCCAAAAATTGATTTTCTGTAACCGGTAAATCTATCGCCATAGATTTCAAACTTTTATCATTGAAAATAATGTAAGCTGGCACATTTTCTTCCCGAGAAATTGAATACCTTAACTTTTTTAATTCTTTGAACAAATCTTCATTCACCTCACCTTCATCCACCATTCTCACGGCTTTAGGTTTCTTCGTTTTTCTTTCTTCGGCCGTTACTGGATACGTCAATTTTATTTTCTTCTCTCCTTTCAGAACTTTTTTCCCCAAGGTAGAGATTTTGAGAGCAGAGTTTTCGCTATACATGATTTCAATCAAACCCTGATTTGCCAATTGAATGATATAATCTCTCCAATCAAAAAAGCTAATGTCCTTTCCTACTCCATACGTTTTGAGTTGAGCGAAGTTTTTTTCGTGAACCTCAGCATTATTAGATCCTCTCAACACATTTATAAGAATAGTAATGCCTTCTTTCTCTCCCATCCGAGCAATTCCCGACAATGCTTTTTGAGCCAAAATAGTCCCGTCAAAATCTTTGGGTGGATTCTCGCATACATCACAATTTCCACAATTCTGGGTAAGGTGTTCACCAAAATAAGACAACAAAATTTTTCTTCTACAAGATTTTGCCTCAGCAAACTGAAGCATTCGATTCAATTTTTCCTTTTGCATAGATGAATTTGCTCCATCATCAGCAAACTGACTGTACAAAACAAAATCACGCATGTTGTAATATAAGCGAGTTTCAGATGGCAATCCATCCCTGCCTGCTCTCCCTATTTCTTGGTAATATCCTTCCAGGTTTTTGGGTAAGTTGTAATGAATCACCCACCTCACATTGGACTTATCTATTCCCATTCCAAAAGCAATAGTTGCTACAATTATTTTTGTATCGTCATTAATAAATTCCGTTTGAACACGTTCTCGATCTTCAGGATTCATTCCCGCATGATAAAACTCTACAGAGTGACCTTCCTCGCTTAAATATTGGGCAACTTCTTCCGTATTCTTTCTACTCAAACAATATACGATTCCACTTTCACCTCTCTTTCCTTCTACAAATTTTGAAATTTCTTGCAGTTTTTTCTTTTTTGGAACTTGTCCTCTTACCTCTATACTAAGATTTTTTCTATCAAAAGAAGAGATGAATAGTTTAGATTCTTTGAGTCCAAGTTGCTGCTCAATGTCTTGCCTTGCCGATTTATCCGCAGTTGCAGTCAGTGCCATAAACGGAACCTCTGGCAAAGAATTCCTAAATACTTTAAGCTGAGTGTATTCCGGTCTAAAATCATGACCCCACATACTTACGCAGTGCGCCTCATCAATAGCTACGAGTTTAATATTCAGCTCTTTCAACCAAGAATTACTCTCAGAAATTAGTTTCTCAGGAGACAAATACAACAGCTGTATTTCACCTTTCATTGCCTTGTCTATCACCTCGTTTTCTTCTTGCGGAGAGATGGAACTATTAAAAAAATCAGCTTTTATTCCATTGGATTTTAAAGCCTGAACCTGATCTTTCATCAACGAAATAAGTGGAGAAACTACGATAGTAATTCCTTCCAAACACAATGCAGGAATTTGAAAACACATGGATTTTCCTCCTCCGGTTGGCATGAGCACAAAGCTATCTTTTCCCTCCAGAGTTCGATTGATTATTTCTTCTTGAAAAGGTCGAAACTCATCGTAACCGAAAACCTCTTTTAATAATGTCTGTGGAGATTTATTCAAAATATTAGTTATTTCAACGGAAAAAGCTCTAATTCCTTTATTTCTATTTGTATTTCTTCACTAAAATCAATTTTTAGAGAATTGTGTTCTTCGTCCAATACGAACCAAAATCCTGTTACTTTTTCAGATGGTTTTGATTTTTTGCCTTTGTACTTTTTAAAAAATGCACCCACTTTTTTTGACTCTTCTTTTTCAATTGCTACTAATTTTCCAGCAGATTGGTGCTCATAAACAAGGTGTTCCACATTTTGAAAAGGAAGAGTTGGCATAATATTATGTGCTTTTTTATAACCCCTAAATTTAAGACAGTTTAAAGGAAAATAAAAATTCTATTTTCCTCTTTCTAAACTCGTATTTTTCTAAATTTGATCACAAAATGATTCAATTTGGTATTTGCAACTCGATATAGAAAATTCATAATTGCCGTATTTATAATAATTACAGCATTTTTTGCTTTCCACTTAGCCAAAATTGAATTTGGGCAAGACCTCAATGACTTTATAGATAAAGACGAAAAAGTTTTCGTTTTTAACGAAGAGTTTTTTAGTCATTTTGAAGAAGAAATCCCTAACTCGGTGATGATTGGAATCCAAAACGACAAACCTTTGGATTTTGAACTCATTCAAGAGCTGGACTCATTTAGCAAATCGTTAGAATCTATCAGCGGAATTCAACGTATTTTCTCGATTACGAATCAAAAACTGGCTGTTTTTTCAAGTTTCGGAACCATTCCATACCAGGTATTAAATATCGATTCTGAGGAGGAGTTCAATCAATCTTTTCTCGAACTGGATTCAATTCCCGACATAAAAAATAGATTCGTGAGCAAAGACAATCTCTCTACTCTAATTTATGCCATAATTCAAGATTCTGCCTCTCTCGATGAGTTAATCGAGATGAAAAGACAAACAGATAGTATCGCTCTGAACTTCAATTTCGGCAAATTGTTTTTTGTGAACACGAAACACAATGACCATCTCATTACTCTTAAAATAAAAGATGACTCTGGGCAACTCATTTTAATAGCGTTTACTTTAATCATCCTTATCCTCTTGTACTTTTTTAGGTCCATAGTTGGAGTAGTCATTCCTTTTGCTATCGTTGTATGCTCTGTTATCTGGATTATGGGAACCATCTCGCTTTTTGGCTTCACCATGAATGTTCTTACCATCGCTATCCCAGTTATTGTTGGTGTAATTTCGCTGAGCGATGTCATTCATATTATTTCGCGATATAGCGAAGAAAAATCCTCCGATAAAATTGAAAAAATTAGGAACACAAGAAATGATATTTTAAAGGCAATTATTCTCACCACTCTCACTACCTCATTTGGGTTTTTATCGTTATCAAACTCTAACATACAAGTGTTTGATGAGTTTTCTATTTTTACAGCTGTCGGAGTTTTTTATGCATTTTTTATCGCCTACTTCCTTCTTCCAGCACTTTTGTTTTACTCAAAAAAAATAACATTACATAACTCGTTGGGCAAACTCACACCGAAAAAACTTTGGATAAAACCAACGATAATTATTGCTGCAATTGTAGTAGTTTTTTCAATTCTGGGAATCCTAAAAGTAAAACACAACAATTTCGTATACAAAAACATGGGCGAAAAGGATGACATTACTCAAGTCATGAATTTCATGGAAAAAGAAATGTTTGGAATCAGAGATTTAACGGTTACTATATCTCTAAACGATACAAGTAAATCATTGTATGACCAAGAAATTCTTGCTCAATTAGACAAAATTGAATCCTTTGTAGAAACAGAATATGAAGCCACAATCAGTGTTGGATTGGCCACTACGGCAAAACAAGTAAATAGAGCGCTAAACGGAGGATATGCCTCGGAATACAGAATCCCAACCGAAAAATATGACGCAAAACAAGTCAAAAAGAAACTGAAAAAGCACAGAGATTTACTGAAATTAAAAAGCTTTGTTTCCGAAAAAAACAACTCCACATTCATCCAAACCAAAGCGAAGGATTACGGAAGTTTTTCGACCAGAAAATCAAACAAAAGACTATTGGAGTTTGCCAAGATGAATACACCAAAATTAACAATCAATTTTGGCGGCACAGCCTACATCATAGATGAAACAAATGTAAACGTATCGAATGGAATGATTTGGAATTTGGTGATTATTATCATTTTCATCTTTTTCATCGTTTCTTTCATTTTTAAGTCCATTTCTGTCGGTTTTTTCTCTCTTTTTCCCAATATTTTGCCACTTATTGCAATTACAGCAGTAGTTGGTTGGTTTGATTTTGGGATGAATATCGGAACTACAATTGTATACACCATTGCATTTGGAATAGCTGTTGACGATACCATTCACTTTCTTGGTAGGTACAAAATAGAACTTGACAAAGGCCATTCTAATTACGATTCTCTCATTACGACCATAACGACAAGCGGAGGAGCAATATTCCTTACTACTTTGGTATTAGTTGCAGGATTTGGAGTACTAATTCTGTCTAGTTTTTATGCCAATTTTATCACAGGATTATTAGTGACAATCAGCTTGATTGTTGCACTTATTTGCGACTTGTACCTCCTTCCTGTTCTACTCAGTTGGTGGAGAAAAAAATAAGACTTACAATTTTCTCTCAGGAAGCTTTATGTCTTTCCTGAACTTGTGCAAATCTGCCAATAGCATCTCTTTGAAATTCCAGCTTGAAAAATGAAGAGTTTCTTTTCCTCTGCGGTAAGAAGCCAAGTATAACTTCCAATATTCGGGGAAAATTACGAAACCAACAAGTGCCGAAATCCTGGCAAGCTTTGATTTCTTTCGGTTGCCAATCAAAAAAAACTGCATGGCTGCTTCTTCGTGCATTTCGGTACCATAACCTGTAATCACATGAAACGCATCGTGACTTTCCATCTTAGGATTTAATTCAAATCCATTTTTGGTCAAAAAAAGTGACATTTCGTTTCCCAAACTACCCTTTTTGAACCGCGAAAGTGAATGCCTCGATTCACCCCAAGGAATTTTCTTTCCTTTAAAAAATTCTCGATAATAATTCACCAAGGGCAAAGCGAATCGATTAAATACCAAACTCCTTGCTGTCCTAGTTTTTCTGAATATCAAATAATCTACCATAAAAATCTTCTTTTGATTAAAACGGTTCAAGTTCCATTCTGTTTTGACTTTAAGATTTTTTAACTTTTCAAAAAAAAATATTTGAATTTCAATTTTCCTATCTTTAGTCCTGATTAAAAAACCGAATATCTACTCTATGAAAATAGTATTTCCAATAATTTTCTCATTCTTTCTGCTTTTTGCAAAAGCAAACAAACCGGCTTCCGAAATATATGTAGGGCTTCAAAAGCTACAGTCATTAAAAAGAGTGTTATACATTGCTGCCCATCCAGATGATGAAAACACTAGAGCCTTGGCTTGGTTTTCGTTGGGCGAGCATGCCCAGACAGCCTATTTATCATTGACGCGCGGAGACGGAGGACAAAACCTGATTGGCAACGAACTAAGTGAACAGCTAGGAGTGTTAAGAACCCAAGAGTTACTTGCTGCCAGATCGTTTGATGGAGCAAATCAATACTTTACAAGAGCAGTAGATTTTGGATATTCAAAATCGGCTGAAGAATCGCTAGAAAAATGGGGGAATGACGAAATATTGTCGGATGTGGTTCTGATGATTCGCAAATTCAAACCCGATGTAATTGTAACTAGATTTCCTCCCGACAAAAGAGCAGGACACGGACACCACACAGCATCTGCAATGCTTGCATTGGAAGCATTTGACAAAGCAGCAGATGAAAATTTCTTACCGTTACAGGTTAAAGAGTTTGGAACTTGGAAAACAACTTCTGTCTATTGGAACTCATCGGTTTGGTGGTTTAAAGACTTGCCTGCCCAAGCAGAAAACAATCCCGAATACCTCATTGCCGATATTGGAGGTTACAACGCTCATCTGGGAAAATCCTACAATGAAATAGGCACTATTGCCAGATCTCAGCATAAATGTCAAGGCTTTGGAGCTATTACCGAAAGAGGTTCAAGATTGGAATATTTTCAATATCTGAAAGGAGATAAATTAAGTGGTTCTTTTTTTGAAAAAAACAAACGTTCATGGAGCAAATTACTAACAAAGAA
>Ga0209653_1000435_pt1 | contig 37266 bp, 37 predicted proteins | sample SaaInl6LU_22_DNA_FD_184644 | JGI IMG/M metagenome (GOLD analysis project Ga0209653, IMG submission 184644) | Marine microbial communities from expanding oxygen minimum zones in the Saanich Inlet - ESP_116LU_22_DNA (SPAdes) (version 2) | ecosystem: Environmental > Aquatic > Marine > Intertidal...
ATTTAATAAATGATTTAAATGATGAAATTATACTATTAAAATCTGAAATACATAAATTAAATAATGAAATAGATACTAATAAAAAAACAATAAAAGAACTAGAATCTAAACCAAAACCTAAAAAAATATATAATGTTCCAAGATATCCAATATATTATATGTATATACCACTATATCAATCATATCAAATATATAACCCATATATATTTTATCCAAATATATATTTTAATTATCCTTTATGTTATTGAGATAATTTAACTATTTTACAAAACCAATTTTGTTTTTCATAAGTAATATTATATGATATATTAGTTTCGTATGAAACTTCTTTAATTAAATTACTAAATGATTTATAATTATGAATATAATAGTATCTATCACATTTATTATTCCATTTGAAATAATTGTGTCCTACTGTAAATTTTCTATAATCATTTAATTGTTTATTATTTTGTTTTTCTTCGTCTAATCTTATTTCATATGACCATACAGATATTAATAATTCTCCTCCTAAAACCAATTGATTTATCATATTTAAAATTGCTTGTTTCTGTTTATTAACATCATTAATATGGTGTATTACAGCAATACAAATTATCTTATCGTAATTATCATAGTTCTCAATATCTAAAATATTGCTATAATAAACATCTAAATTTTTTTTAAGAGATATTTCTAGAAGATTCTTAGAAATATCAAAACCTTTAGCAATATATCCCTGATCAATAGCATATATCATATTTTTACCATTACCGCAACCGGCATCTAATAATTTAAAATTATTTTTTGTTTCTGGTAAAAATTTTTTAACAGCATTCCATATTCTAATACGTGATCTATCAAAATCTTTAGATATATTATCATACTGTTGTGCGATATTAATATAATCACACATATTATACATATGATAAATATGTTATATTATTTATATAGTTTTTCTTGAAAAAAATACTATTTGTAAAATTGTTATCATTTATATATTTAACCATCTCAATATTAACACCTTTTTTTAATGTAGCATCTTCTATATTTTTTTTATATTTGTATTTATAACATATTAATTTTAGTTTAATATAATTATATAATTTAATAATTTTTATAATCATCTTTACTAATTATAAAATAAAAAATGATATAAGTATTCTAAATTAATAGAATTATATTTATATGACTATAAATGTTTATACTGATGGTAGTTGTATTCATAATGGACAACCAAATGCTTTAGCTGGATACGGTGTATATTTTAGCGAAAATGATTCTAGAAATGAATCAAAAAAAGTGATTGGAAAACAATCAAATAATACAGGAGAACTGACAGGTATAATAAGAGCTATTGAGATACTTGAAAATAATCTTAAAAACAATGAAAAAATTGCTATATATACTGATTCAGAGTACGTTATAAAATGCTTATCTTCTTATGGAGATAAATTAAAGAGAAATGATTGGAAAACATCTACTAATAAAAAACCTCCTAATCTTGAATTAGTAAAAAAAGCGCACGGACTTTATAATACTTATAAAAAGTTTATTAAATTAAATCATGTTGATGCACATACTAATAATACAGATGAACATTCACTTGGTAATAAAGGAGCTGATTTATTGGCTAATTTAGCTATAGGGAATACACAGTGTCCTTATAGTGATTCAATTGAAAAAGATGAAAAAGTATATATTAATATTTCTTTTGAAAACAAGGATAAGGCAAAAGAATTAGGGGCTAAATGGGATATTAAAAAGAAGAGTTGGTATTATAATATATCGCTTGATACTCATAATAAAGAAAAACTTAATATTCTTAGTAAAAACATACAAACTGATAAGAAACATAAGGACATTGATTCATTTTTTCCTAAAAACAATAAAGAATTATTTAATATTGATGAAGATCCAACTGAATCTCTTTATGAAGAAATAAGGAATCATAGAGAATCACCAGTAAATACTACATTTTTACCTAATATATCGTCAATTAGCGCTAAAAAATTTGAGAATAACACAAGTATAGATAGTAAAGATAAAATATATATTAAAATTCCATTTGCTAAAAAAGATCAAGCCAAAGGGTATGGTGCACGATGGGAGCCATCTGTTAAAAGTTGGTATTATCTTCCGGGTCTTAAGCAAGATAATATAGATAAACTTCTAAAACTTTCAAAGTAAAAAAAGTTATTTTTAACTTCTTTTAATTTTTTGTATTTTTTGATTTATATTTTTACTCGTCGCTGTTGTTAGCATCTTCCTCGCTTGATGTAGCGATGAAGTTTTCAGCCTTCTTCTGATTCCAGGCTTCAATAGCCTTCTTAAAAACCTCCTTAGAGTCAATTCCAGGGTTCTCCTTCTTAATCTCTGCGATCTTCTCGGCAACAAAGATATTGTAAGCAGATGGAGCACGCTTCTTTATGATATTGCCATCCGCATCGCGTTCACGCTTGACATTCTTCTTCCTAGGCTTCTTCTCGCTTTCGCTGGAATCAGCCTCAATACTGTTACCATCCTCATCAAAGTTGAGCTTCTTGGCTGCCTTACGAGGAGCACCAGGAACCTTAGCAGGCTTAGCAGACTTTGTAGGAGTTGTGATAGCCTTGACAGCCTTGTAATCAGCAGACAAGATAGAAAGGATCTCAGCGAGACCATATTCCTTATCAGTATCAATAGACTCAGTGAACTTAGCAATGATAGCGGTAGTCATAGAAGACATTTTGGTTGTAAATGTAGTTTTTGAACTTTTGGTTCTTTGCTTGTGTTTTACCTTTGTAGGTGATAATATTTATAAATTTAATAGTCAATTTTTTTCCTATTATCAATATTTCAGGACAAATTTATTCTTACATTTTTATGAGATTATGATAAGGACCAAGCCCTATTGCATCTCTCAAAATAGCAAGGGACATATCTGCATAAATTGCTGATATAGGGTGTGAATAAATATATTTTATGATTTCATTATCTGACTGTGAAGCCATGGTAGAAATATTATTTTTATAAAAATTTATCAATAACAAGAAACACTTCGTTATACCGTATTCAAATATCATTTCCTCTATTTTATTTGTCTGTGACAATTGATACATATATTGAAATATATATTTACTGACGGTGAACCATTCTTGTACACTCATATATGATGATATTGCTCCTATATTATTTTTGTATTGAAAATTCCAGAAATCTCTTTTAAAAGTTTCTAGAATACTCATTTTAATATGTTCCTTATATTCAACTTGAAACTCTTCTGTATAATCCTCTTCTAAGATATCATACATGTTATATTTTGAAAACTGAATTGGAGAATTAAATATTTCATTATCATAATCATTTTTTTTATATTGTGTATTTTTCTTGATAGTTTTTGTCAATCCAATTTTCTTAGATGCGGACATATCTTTATAGGTTGTTTAAAAAGATAAAAATAAGAATCAAATTTTTTATAATAAAGGTCAAAAAAAGTACATAATTTATTTATTTTGCAAAATATATTAATTTTTCTTAAAAATATAAAAAAATAAAATTATGTACTCTTTTTTATTCATTAACAATTTTTAGGATATATTTTAAATTTATATTAGGTAAAATAGGAGAACATTCCCATAAATGAGTTTTAAGAAATGTTTGTATTTTATATTTTTCTGGATACATATGGTATAGTCCCTCACTGACATCGTGCATATATTTTTTATTTTTATCAGTTAATAGATGACTACTTTCTTTAGGCAAGACAATAAGTAATTGAATAGTACTATTAACAAATGTACCATTTTTAATATTTTCATTAAAAACAATATTATTTAATGCTAAAGCATTATTAGAAATATCTTTAAGTATAGGAGCATTACTATATGGATAAAACCAAAGATGATCAATATCGCGTCTTTTATAATAATCATAAGTCCAATAAATTCCTTTAATATATGCTAATACAGAAGACGTAATAATACAGCTATGTAAAGTTATATTTGTGTTAAATATTGCTTTATAATATTCGGTTCTCCATTTATTTGGATTATTATAAATAGTATTAATTAAAGGATCTTTATTTTTAAGTGCATATAAATCGCTAGCAAGTTCGTTATTTCCATTAATATTTTTTTTTATATATTTTTCGCATTCTTTAAAAATTTCTACATCTTCGTTTTTTGATAGCTCTGTGAAAATATCACATAAAGTATTATAATTAATTTTACCATCTACAACAAGCATACCATGATTAGAAATAGCATATTTACATGCATTTATAAGTTTATCAAGACCATTTGATTTTAAATTTAATGTAAGTAAATGAGGTATAAAATCATTGCCCATAATGCTACAAGCTACACAGTAACTTTCAATTAGATTAATTGTGTCATTATTGAAAATATCATTATATAAATTACTCTCTAAATTCCAAATATTAACAAGTTCTTTTACAATAGCTTTTCTAAGTTCTAGAATATTAAGAAATGTAGAATTATTATCATCTGTTTCGCGCATTAAATATAAATTTCTTTTACCAGATAAAAGAGACAGAATAATTAAATCAGCATCAAGTCCATTAATAATAATTTTACTATCAATATTTTCTACAGCAATTTTGTGAAATATTTTATGTTCTCCTTCTCCTACTTCATCACTACCACTATAATTAATAATAACATCTGTTGGATTATATCTAATTTTTGTTTTAATATATAAATTAAGTTTATTCATAAATTCTGTTCCAGGTGTGATAGCATTTGTATCCCATTTAATAGATATATTATCAATTTTGTTTCTATAAACAGTTAAATATCTGCGTTTTCTTTGTTGAATCATTTTAGCAAGTGGAGCAACACCATCTGTACAAATAATAATTTGTTTAGGCTTAAAAGTATTAATATAATAATTAATTTTTTCCCATAATTTTTCTATAATCTTTTCTTCAATATCTTTTTTATCATATAATTTGATAATATCTTGTGCTACAGGATGAATAAGACCATTAAAATCAATACAATATATATCAGTATCGCTAGAAATATCGGTAGTATTGTCACTAACAATATTTGAATATTTTTTTGTCAATGAATAAAAATAATAAGGTATACCCATAATATATATTATTTATATTTTAAATTTTTATATATCATTTTTTATTTTTCTTTCTAATGATATAGATAGAATATAATAAATTTCTTATAATGGTTAAATTTATTGATGCTTTAAATAATATATTTTTTGGAACTGAACAATCTAAATATGCTGCAACAGCTATTTTTTTAACAATTGCTCTACTTTGCTTTTTCATAATATTTAGCAATAGTGATATTTCAATTGAACAACGATTAATGGTTGTATTATTTATAATATTATCATCAATACCCTCAGTATTTTTTGCTCTTTTTGAATTAACTTGTATTTCAGCAGGTTCAGGTAATAAATCAGTTAAAAGCAACTGGTGCGGATATTTAGCATGGTTTATTACTATTATTATAATAATTTATTGTGTATTAATAATGATTGCGATAATAATGTCTATGTCAAATTATAATACAGCTATAGGAAGAATTAATGATAATCAAAATTCAAACAAAGTATCGTCAGATCAAGCAAATAAAATTGCTAAAGATATGATGGTATCAGAAGAATCTAAAAAAGTAAATGAATCAATATCATTAGATTCAATGCCCTCAATGCCTTCAATGCCTTCAGTGCCTATTCAATCAAAAGATGAACAACCAGTTAAAAAACCATCAGCAGAAATGGTACCTCAACAACCACACTATAGTGCATCTAATACCCCTTTTACCGAAGCAACGGGTTATGATAGTTCTGATATTTATGTTTCAATAAAAGATGATAATGCTTATGTTCCTAATGTACCTAAATCAGCTCCTATGCCTGAAATAAAAATGATGGATTCAGAAGAACCCGAAGCATTTGGAACTGATAATTTAATGTCGTATTAAATTTAATTTTATTATTTTTATATATCTTAAAAAGAGTACATAATTTTTATTTTTATTATTTTTAAAATAGTTTAATATATTTTGCAAAATAAATAAATTATGTACTTTTTATCATTTAAGACATATACTTATATATCTATATAATGGTAATATTTAATGATTATAGAAGAAAAAAAACAATTTTTTAGACCTCAAACATGTAGAAATTGTGGAAATAACGGACATCTTTATAAAGATTGTGTACATCCGATAATGAGTTTTGGAATCATTTGCTATAAAATAGAAGCAGATGAAATCAAATATATAATGATACAAAGAAAAGATTCATTATCATTTATGGAATTTATTAGAGGAAAATATAATGTTAATGAAAAACATTACATCATAAATCTTATAAATTGTATGACATATACTGAAAGAAATATGTTATATACAAAAACATTTGATGAAATTTGGATTTATGCATGGTGTCATAATCCTTCAACATCTTTTAAACATACTAAAGAGTATATTGAATCTAAACAAAAATTTGAATTTTTAATTGCTAATAATATAATTAATGTATATTATATAACATCTAATATAGCAACACCAGAATGGGGGTTTCCAAAAGGAAGAAAAAAAATTAAAGAGCTAGATATAGATTGTGCTATCAGAGAATTTTCAGAAGAAACAGGTCTTGCAAAAAATGATATTAATATAAAAGATATAGAACCATTTGAAGAAATATTTTTTGGAACAAATAATATTCTTTATAAACATTTATATTTTATCGCCAAAATTAATAAAGAAGATTCAACATTATATATTAATAATAATTGTTTAGAACAAGTAAGAGAAATACGTTCTTTGAAATGGTGCAGCTATAATGAAGTTCTTAATAATATTAAAAGTCATAATATAGAAAGAAAAGAATTATTTAAAAAAGCTAATATATTAATAACTTCTATGGAAAAAAAGAAAGTATCAAATATATAGAAGAATAATGTTTCCAAGAAAGTTAAATAAAGAGGATTGTGATAAATGGCTTAAAGATAAAAAACGCAATCCTATAACAGGATATTCATTAAAAGAAACAAGTCCTATATTAAAAAAAATAAAAGAACAATGTGATATTTTATTAAAATCAGATAAAGAGGTTGTATCTACAAATATACAAAAATCTTCAAAAGAAAAAAAATCAGTTATACAAAATATTCCTAAACCAACTAATATTATACCAAAAGTTAAACAATCTAAAGATGTACCAAAACAATCTGATGAAATTCAACTTTATTATCCTGATATAAATGATAAAAACTTTACAGATAAATTACTAAATATATATGATTATAATTTACATAAAATACCAAAATATAAAACTATAAATACAATTGGTGATTTCAATAATGTTTCTAATAAACTATGTAGTGTTTTTGAAAAAACATTATATCAACATTTTATAAGTCAATATATAAATAATAGAACACCGTATAAAAGTATTTTACTTTATCATGGTGTTGGTGTAGGAAAAACATGTTCGGCTATAACTTTAGCAGAAACATTTTTAAGTCAACATTCAACAAATGATGAGGCTAAAATATGGGTTGTCATGCCATTGTCTTTAAAAGGAAGTTTTAAAGAACAGGTATTTAGTACAGAAAATATTCCTTTTGATATGATATCAAATCAATGTACAAATGATATTTATTTAAAACTTTTAAATTTGACATCTGAAAATTATCAAGATAGTTCAAAACAATTAGCACTAAAAAAAATAATTAATTCAAGATATAAAATTTTTACATATGATTCTTATGCTAGTTATATTGAAAAAAATTATATTGAAAAAAATCTTTATGTAAAAGACAAAGTTATAATAATTGACGAGGCTCATAATATAAGAAATACAGATACAGAAGATAAACGGATTTATAGTGCTTTAAAATATACTACTACAAATGGTATAAATAACCGTTTAGTATTACTTTCTGCAACACCAATGTATAATGAACCAACTGACATATTAGATCTATTATATTTATTATTATTAAATGATAAACAAACAGATCTATTAAATAATTATTCAAAATATTTTGGTATAGATTATACTAAAAATACTGTAAAAATAGATGAAGAATTATTAAAAATATTAAAATTTTTAGCAAGCAGATATATATCATATTTAAAAGGTAATAATCCTTTTACATTTGCTCTAAAACTATCACCTAAAGACAGTGGAATAGATATAATAGAAAAAACACCAAAAATAGACCCTTTTAATAAACCTATACCAGAAACTTTCAAAGATTGGATTAATCAAATTCCAGAAGGTATTGTGCCATCACAAATAGGAGATATTCAAAATAAATATATAAAAAATAAAAAAATAGATGATAATGAAAAAATTGGAAATGCGAATATTTTTAATAATTTACAACCAATGAATATAGTATACGATAATGAAATAGGTGAAAAAGGATTTAGTACATTTTTCACATCTATAAAAGATACAGAATTATTAAATGTAAGATATAATAAACAATATGAAAATGCATTAATGCCAGATGAAGAACATCTTGGTAGATATTCGGGTAAATTTTTAAATATATGTAATTTTGTAAAAAAATCAACAGGAATTGTAGTAATTTATTCTCGTTATAGATATTCAGGTATAATACCTATAGCAATCGCATTAGAACATATGGGATTTTCAAGAGAAGGAACAACTAATATTTTAGATAAACCTACTATTATTAGTGATCAACCAAAATATGAGAATATTAAAAATCCTAAATATTGTATATTAACTAGTGATAATAAAGAAATAATGGGTTCAACTACAATTGATAAGTTAATAAAAGTAATAAATGATCCTAAAAATATTGATGGATCTAAAATAAAAGTAATATTAATAACACCTGTTGCTAGTGAAGGTTTAAGTTTCTATAATACACGTGAAATACATTTAATAGAACCATGGTATCATTTTAATAGAAGTGTTCAAATTATTGGAAGAGGTATTCGTAATTGTAGACATCAAAACCTACCATTAGAATATAAAAACACGACTGTTTTTATGCATGCTTCTGTTGAAAAAGATAATTCTAAAGAAACAATAGATTTACATGCTTTTAGAATATCCACAAGAAAATTCAAAATTAGTAATGATATTGATAATATAATAAATAATAATTCTTTAGATTGTTATCTTATGAAAAATATAAATTATTTTCCAAAATCACTTTTTAAATTAGGAAAAATTCCTATAGTAACATCACAAGGAGTTACCATTGATTATGAGTATGGTGATAGTGATTTAATAGAACCCAAATGTAATATAAATAATAAAATAGATACAGATGGATTTAGAAAAGAAACATATAGACATGTTACTAGTAATGTAATAACAATATTAAAAAATTTAATTATTAATAGTATTAATAATGACATATTTTTTATTAATTATAAAACATTATTAGAAGCTATAGATTTTGATGAAAAAGTAATAATGGAAAGTATAAGAAAAATAATATATCCAAATGTATTATTAGAAGATTATACATTAATTCCACATGAAGATGGTATACATATTATTAAAATACAAAAAAATATACCAAATAAAATAAAAATAATATTAGATGAAACAAATTCTAAATCAGCAATAGAAGAACCAAAAAATATAATATTAAAAGAAGATAAAGAAACAAAATTATCTAAGAAAAAAGAAGATATTATTAATATAGATATTAATAATATTAATAATACATTTATAGCATTATATTCATCATTAGATAATAAAACCTATATATCAATAGTTAAAAATATATTAGAAAATGAAATATTAAATGAAAGAGACGAATATATAGCAAAATGTCTTTATCTACAAGGAGCTTTAATAGGAAAAAAAGAAATTAAAACAAAAAATAATAATACATATATAGGTTATGTTAATATATTTAATTTAAATCAAGAAACAAATGAAAATTTAGATGCTACAATATATATTAAACAAGAAAACAAATATAGAGATTGTACTGAAAATGAAATAGAAGAATTAAAAAAAAATAGAAGTAAACCAATTTATATACCAGATATGACAGATGAAAAAATGCCATGGGGTATATATTATCCAAAAAAAATAAATAAATCTGATATAATAATGAATGTATTTAAAATATATACTATTGGAAAAAGTATAGGAAAAAAAACAGGTATAGATTGTACCTCATTAAAAAAAGATATACAAAAAACTATTTTAGAACAACTAAATGTTCCTGATGCAGATGGTAAAAAATTTGAAAATTGTAATATAATAGTTAAAGAACTCTTAAATAAAGGTCGTTTGATAATGTTACCAATATATAAACCTAAATAATAATAGTTCCTTCATTTTTTTGATATATAATTTCATTCTTATTATAAATAATTTTTTTGTCAAATAAGAATGATATAAATTGTATTATTGATTTATTCCATTTATTATTAATAAAAGCAGACATTGTATCAGCAGATTTTTTTTTTCCAAATACTTTAATATAATCATTCCTTGATATTAAATTGATAATAGATTCTTTAATATCATCTTTACTTATTTCATGTGAATTAGATTCTCTCATAATTAATTCTAATGGTGTAATAATTTGAACGGCTTCTTTCTTTTTATGTTTTTTTTCTTCTTTTAATAATTTTGATAATGATGGACGTAATAACTCTTTTGAATCATTGTTGTTATCATCTGGTGATGAAAGTTTATTGGATATTGTATTATTTTTTGTATCTGATATGGTATCGTTTATATCTATGTTTTTTTCTATAGATTTTATATCATTTTCATGATTATTAACATATTGCGTATGTTTATTATATATATCTATCTTATCATTATATGACCATAATAAAATATCATTGTTAGAAAGATTCAAATGTGATGATAAATCTATTATAGTTTCAGACATTATAATTATTAGTAATCATTAAATATATTAATGTATTTAATACATATATCATTTTTTATTTTTATATTAAATATTCTTCATACGTAAGATCATTTTCTATAATTATACTTTGTTGTAAAATTGGTTTCATAAATTTTTTTTTTAATAAATAAAATTTCATACTAGAAGAAATTTTAGATTTGCTTATTTGTAAATTATTAATATTACTCGTATCATTTATATTAGATGTATTATCATTAGAATTTTTATCTTTAAAATTTATAGTATCTGTTAAACTATTTTTAATTTCTTCATATTTTATCATTTCATTTTGTGATTTTATAGAGAAAGCAATATAATCATTAATTTTATTTAAAATATCTTCATCCATCCATTTTAAATTAATAAAAATACCATTATTATTTCTCGTATATTTGGTATTATTATCATTTACTATTTTAAAAATTTCTAATATTTCATTATTGGATAATTTTCCTATATTGTCTTTTATATTTTTACACAACTCTATTTTATTCATTATTATATATAAGCTAATTGCTTTTTATATGGTTAAATATTATTTTTAATTTTGTCTATTAAAAATATACCATATAATAATCAAAACATATAATATTCTATTTAGTCAATATCATTTTCTTCAAAATCATCATTATCGTCAAATTCCTCATCTAAATCTTCCTCAAATTCATCATCAAAATCTTCATCTACATCATCATCTTCTTCTTCTTCTTCGTCTTCAATAATATCATCTTTTTTAATAATAATTTTTTTTATGCTCATGTCGTCATCATCTTCATCTTCATAATCATCATCTGATTCATTGATATCAATATCTAAATTTTCTTCTTCTTCCTGTTCTTGTTCAAAATCTTCATTATCATTTAATATATTTTCGATAATAATATTTTCATTGTTATCTTTGATTGCTCTACCAATAATAGATATGTGTTTATCATATAACATAAATTTCTTACCACATACTTGAATATTAATATTATCACCTATTTGAATACTTTCAATGTCAATTTCAGATTTAATACCAGATGATATTTTAGGAACAATAATTTCTAAAATAGCAGTGTTATCATGTATTCCTTCAGCAAGAATACCTAAAGAATTTTTAGCTTTTACACGACATTTAATAATAGAATCTTGCGAAGGATTACATATTTCAGCAATACATTGTAAATTAAAAGCAATATCTCCATTGAATTGCTGTTCTTTAAAATAACCTATAGATCTTTTAATAATTTTAATACTTCCTTTTTTAATAAAACCATATTTACTACAAATATTTTCTAAATTATTTTTAAGCTTTGTATTAATGACTTCTTCAAAATTTTTATTTAATTCTTTTGAATTTAACTGAACAGTTGTATTAAATTTAATAGGTATAAAAATATTAGATGAAGTATTAGATTCTAGTTCCATTATTATATATATTATACTTATTCTTAATATAATATTATCATTTTTTATTCATCATATATAAAAAATGATATATAAATATATATATCTATGTATTAGATAAACAAAGGATAATGGAATTATCAAAAAACAATATAATATTTAATATCATAGATAAACAATCTAATATGGTTACAGATAATGAATGGTGTATTAATTTTAAAAATAATAATTCTATTTGGACTGAAGCAGAATATAATAATTTTATTAATGTAATGCGTTCTTCAGGTTATACTGAAGAGATTGAAAAAGAGTATTTAGAAGTGTCATCAGATGATAAATCAATGCATATTAAAGGATATAACAATATTATTAAATATTGCGTTTCTAATAATTTAAAACAAAAAGGTATAATTTGGAATAATAAAAAATATATAGCAAATGATGTTATAAATGATCTATTTAATTCTACATTAGAATTTACAATTAATAATACTTCTTTGTCTCAAAATCCTCATCAAAACTGGAATGATATTAGAAAAATATTTAAAATTAATAAAAAAATTGTATATACTGATAAAACAAATACTAAATTTGTTGTTAATATTTGTAAATTAAATGATAATAATGACGCATTTTATACTTTAAAAAATTCAGGTATTATTAAATCTTACCAGCATTATGAATTTTATATTGATGTTACAAATACTTTAAAAGAAAATATATTACCAGCAATTATTAAAATGGAACAAGCCATATTTTTATCAACATTTATATTAACTAAACCTCAACAAAAAAAAATTTTAGATGAATATTACGATCTTGTTAAAAACGATATATTTGTAAGAAAATTTAATATTAATCCTAATAAACCTCCTCTTTTAACACCAAAACCAGTTACATTAGAAAAAGAAAATATGGCAAATCCCGATGAATATGGTGTTATAAGTATTTTATCAGAATATACTGTTACAGAAAAAGCAGACGGTGAAAGAATTCTAATATACGTGGATTCAAAAGGAAAAATATATTTAATTAACAATACATACAAAATAGATGATACTGGTTTAATTGCTTCAAATGAATTATTTAATAGTCTTATTGATGGTGAATATATTTCTTGTAAATCTAGAAAAGATAATAGTTCAACAGGATTATATGCTGCTTTTGATATATACTATTATGGTGGAAAAAAATTAACACAGCTGCCTTTAATGAATGATAAAGAATTAAAAGAATCAAGATATGAATATTTATTACAAACAGAAAAATTAATAAAAACAAGCATTGGATCAATTGACTATATTGTTAAAAAACACTTATATAATAAAAACGGCGAAGATATACTTAAAAATTGTAAAAAAATTTTAAGTAAAAATACACCATATTTATATGATATTGATGGTCTTATATTTACTCCTGCTAAATTAGCGGTATTTGGTTATTATGCAAATAGACCCACCCAAATTACAGACAATATGAAATGGGATAGAGTATTTAAATGGAAACCTGCAGAACAAAATACTATTGATTTCTTAGTAAAAGAAGGACGTATTTTAAATATAGAAGGACAAAAATATAAAGAATTACTATTATATGTTGGATATAATGCTGAACAATGGGAAGATTATACAATTGATGATGCTATTCGTACAAGATATGATAAAGAATATAGAAATGCGAAAAAAGATAAGAAAAAAAAATATGTTCCTAAATTATTTAAACCAACTATTTATTATTCAAATGGTATTGAAAAAGCTTTTATTAAATTAAGAGCTAATGGAGAAATTGTATGTGAAGATGGTTCTAAAGTAGAAGGAGATAGTATTGTTGAATTTAAATATATTTTAGATGAATCTATCAAACCAGTATCTATGAGATGGAAACCAATAAGAGTAAGAGAAGATAAGACAAGAATTTATAATCAAGGAGAACTTTCAAAGACAGCAAATGATCTAAGTGTTGCAATTAATATATGGCGTTCTATACATAATCCAGTTACGGAAGCTATGATTATAGGTAATGAACCAGTATTTAACGAGGATGATATTATTGATGATGAAAAATTATTAGAAACAGATGATATATATTATTCTAGAAATATTCCTAGGGAAGCTATGTTATCATATCATATGCATCAATTTCATAATCAAGGAATTAAAAGTATGCTTTATGCAAAACCTAAAATCAAAGGAAATTTAATTGAATTAGCATGTGGTCAAGGAGGTGATATGTCAAGATGGTTTAGCAATGGATATAAATTTGTTTTAGGAATTGATTTAGTAAAAAATAATATTTATAACCCACGTTCTGGAGCATATAGTAGAATGCTTAACGGACGTAATAATTTTGTTAAAAAAAATGAAAATAGTAATAAACTTGAATTTACAGATATGGTATTTGCTGTGGGCGATTGTTCAAAAAGTATTATTACAGGAGATTGCTCTAAAAATATTATTAAAGATAGTAATGGAAATTTTATAGATGATAAAGACAGTGTTAATCTACTTAAAATTATATTTAATAAAAAAAATAGTGGAGAAGAAAAATATTATTCACATATTGCTGGTGTCGGATTAAATAAATTCAATACATGTGCTTGTATGTTCAGTACTCATTATTTCTTTAAATCAGAGGATACATTAAACGGATTTTTAAGAAACATAAGTTCATTATTAAAGAAGGATGGTGTATTCTTCTGTACCTTTATGGATGGTAAATCAGTTGAAAACGCTTTATACGCATCAGGAGGAGATATTGTAGAAGGAAAAAAGAATTTATATGAAAATATAGATGATAAAAATACTCAACCCACGTGGGCTATTATTAGAAGATATGATAATGATTATGAATCAATGTATAATAAAAAGATAGATGTATTTATTGAATCTACAAATAGGTTTATCCCAGAATATATAGTTCATTTTGATTTCCTTGTAGAGAAATGTAAAGAATTTAACTTAGAAATTGAAGAAACTGAGATGTTTGGAGAAACATTTAATAAAATAAAAAGTGAAATTACTGATATTGATAATATTAAAGATAAACTTCATAAAGATGTTTTAGCTTTAGATAAGGATGAGGTACAAAAGAATTTCAGTTTCTTAAATAGATGGTGTATCTTTAAAAAAATTTAGATAAAACTATTCTTTATATAAATAAAAAAATGATATATGATATATAAATATTTTTATATCATTAAACAAAAATGACTAGTGGAAGTAGAAACTTATTTATAGATATTGAAACTATAGGTTTTCCTGAAAAAGTTAATTATAATAATTATTATGATTCTTCTAAATACAATAATCTTAAATATTATGATAGTTCAAGAATTATTGAAATCGGGTATATGATTTATGATGAAAACCGTGTTAATATAAAATCATATTCTTCTCTTATTAAATTAGATAATTTTAAAATTAAAAACACTTTTATTCACGGTATTTCAGATGACGATTGTAATAAAAATGGTAAAGATTTTAAAGATATATTAAATGAATTAATGAATGATATTGATAGTTACGATAATATTATTGCTCATAATATCTCATTTGATTATAATATTCTATTATCAGAAATTTATAGAGTAATTTATAATACAAGTGATATAATATATGAGAATAATATAAAAGAATTTCTTTATAAATTTGAAAATAAAAATAGAAGATGTACAATGGAAATTGGTAGAGTATATTTAAAAACAAAAAAAAATCCTAAGTTAACAGAACTATATGAAAACCTATTTAAAGAACCAATTATACAAGACCATAGAGCTTTATCTGATACTGATATTTGTAGTAAATGTTTCTATAAAATGATGGATTATTATGAAAATAATTACAAATAAAAAAATAATAACTATTACTTAATTATTACTTAATTATTACTTAATTATTACTTAATTATTTATTTAATACCGTATAATATGATTTAATATAAATATCTATTAAAATACTCAGCGATTCCTGTATCATATTTAATATATAACACAATCTTAGCATTAATCATATTTAATATATGATTAAAGATCATTCTCAGTATTAAAACAGAGCAATTATTTATATTATTTCATATTATTTTGTTAATAAATGGTATAATTATTATTTATATAAAAATATATCATTTTTTTCTTTTTTTATATTTTTTCAGAACAAAAGTATCTTTTTAAAGATACCCCATTGCTATTGATAAAATAATTTTATCCTTATTATCATTGATAATAAAATCTAAAAATCTTGCTATAAAAATATAAAGATCATCTTGTTGAACTCCTGCAAAACGTTGGAAAATAGGTAATTTATATTTTTTGTTAAATACATTTTTTATATAAGTATTTAATGTAACATTAATTTCACAATGTTTTTTTATCCAATTATATATATATTCATCTTGTTTATTATTATTTAAATATTTATCTATTATTTCCTGTGTTATTATAAAATCTTCTCCATCATTAATAATATTTTTAATATAAAACTCATAATAAGATGTATATAACATATTGACATAATTTAACACATCACTAATTGTATTGACTTTATCATTGTAAAATACCCCATATAAATGCGATTGTATATAAAATTTGAATATATAACTTTCTAGATTTATAGAGAAAAACCTATTTTCTATTTTATAATATTTTTGTACTTTTTCTTCATATATATCAAAATTTTTGTCAGCATTATACTTAATTTTGTTTAAGAGAAACATTGTATATTTAATAGAAAAATGATATCATTTTTTATATGACAAAAAAAGAAAAAAATACATTTTTATGTTTTTTCGATTTTAATATTACTTGTATGTAATATATGTATTTCTAACATAGCTTTGAATATTTTACAAATTCTTCAACATATTCTTCGTCTGAATTATATGATTCGTATTCAACATCATCAGTAATTAAATCATATTTCCTCTTGTGTGATAAAGGTTTTCCTGTAATATCTGCTTTTTCTTTCTTCAAGTTATCTATCATAAATTTTAACCTGTTAATTTCTTCCAATATATCATCCTGGTTAAGAAAGCTTTTATTCGTTGTGCTAAATGACATCGTATTAGTATACTTGTTTTTTTCAAGTGTTATGTCAGTTTTTTTTATATTCAAAAATAATCAAAACAAATTTATTTCTACTAATTACTTAAATTGTGAAATTATATCAATATATATATTGAATTATCATTTTTATATGGCAAAAAAGAAAAAATAAATTTTTTTTGTTTTTATTTTCTTAGATAGAAAATGTTTACTTTTTTAAAACATGGGAATTAGTTGTATCATTAAAATCACATTTTCTTTTATATGAACTAATTATCATTCTACAAGAATTAATTCTATCAGCTATATATTTCATTTCATTTTGAATATTTTTCAACTGATCTTTTTTATTTTTTATTTTCTCTAAAATATCTTCATTGCTTTCAAAGTTTTTAGCTACCCCGAGTGTCATTTCAATAATATATTAAAAATATATTAATTTAATCAATTTTTATGACAGATAGGGATATTTATGTAAAAATGTATTCTTTATATTTATTATATAATAGCAGATTTTTATACCTTTGAAGATTTTAATGATGATTTTTTTAATAATGTTTTTTTAGATGTAGAAGATTGTAAAATTTTATTTTTTGCCCTTATTTTTATTTTATTAGTAATTATATCAAAATCTTTTTTAGATACAAAATAAGAATCATATGGTTCATTTCCAATTGGGATATTTTTAATATCATTTAAATCTAAGATTTTTTTATTATTTACTATATTTATATTATTATATTCAGTTTTTTCTGTTAATATTTTTTTATTATTTACTATATTTATATTATTATATTCAGTTTTTTCTGTTAATATTTCTCTACCACCTGTAATAACATCTTGTTTACACTCTTTGTGTATGTTATTTATTATTTTATCTTTATTATTTCTATAAAAATCATAACGATATATTAATATATTTAATAAATTGTCTATCATTTTTTCCAAATCTTTATATTCTTGTGTTTCTACAGAAGAATTTATTAATCCAGTCATATATTTTTTTAAGAAACGAATAAAACTTGGTTTAAGTTCTTTTAATAAAAATTCTTTAAAATTCTGTATTTTATTTATAAATTTGTCATAATATTGTTCAATTATATCTTTATTCATAAATAAAGTTTTAACATTTTGTAATTCTGATAATAAAGTAATATGTTCTATTGGTTCATCATTTATAGTAAATTTTATTTTTCTAATACCTGATGTATTATATAATCCACATCCTTTAAACCATACTAATATATTTTCAGAAGGATTTTGTGTATTTTGTAAATAATTTCTATTATTAAAACAATCAATATTAGACATTAAACAATCTATGAAGAAAGAGTCTATATTATAATTAAAAATTTTACCAATTGTTGTATCATAGTTATTATCATATTTCCATGCTGTATAAATAGATGGTTCTGTATTATTAGCATTGCAATATATATAATATTTTATACAATTATAACGGAATTTTAAATAACATTCATTTATAATTAATTGATGAAATGTATATTGTATGTTAAAAAATGAATTAATATCACTATTATTTAATACAGTTCCCAATGATGTATATATATATTTATTTGTAGTATCTATTTTATCTATATAAATATTTGGCACATTTGGTCTAAATAAATTTTTAGTAAATTTATTTGTTATTCTTAAACATGATGGCATATTATAAATTTTAATATTATCTGGATATATTCCAGCATTACTAATATAATAATTAGTTATTTTATATAATGGATTTGTACCATTTAATTTAATAGATTTAAATAAATCTATACAATATTCATCACCTTTATCTGAATTTTTAACTTCGCAAAAAACATATCTTATATTACTAATATTTAATTCGTATTTTATTAATATTTTAGCACCAGGTAATAATATAATTTGATATAAAGCGTCATTAAAATTAATATATTTAATATATTTATTTATTTTAAATATATATACAATACCTTTTTTGTTAAAATCTCTTATATTTGGTTGTGATGTTCCATAATCTAATGCTGTATATATATTAAAAGTACAAGATAAGAATGATAATAAATGCATTTCATAATCAGATTGATTATGAATTATATTTTTAGCACCATGAAATACATAAATATCATCTTTATCGTACGATGATAAAAACTTACATTTAGTAAATTCAAACATATCTATTAATCTTTTTGTAATAGATTTTTCTAGTTCAATGTCATTTAATATAAAATTTTGCAATCCTTGATTGAGATCTCTGCTAAATAAAGGTGAAACACCTTTATATGCTCTTTCAATATTATATAATATATATGTATCAATATCTAAAGGTTGATATTCTTTTAATTTAAAAAATTCGTTATAATTCATAACAGACATAGAAGGATATGGTCCATCGAATTTAAAATAATAATAATAATCAAAACTTGTTTTCTTTGAATAATATGCATTATTTATTAAAATATATACTAATTTATTTATTAAATGATCATTATTATCATATTTTATAAATTCTTTTAATAAATCATCATATATTTTAAGATTATTTGTTATAATATCATAATTATTTTTTAATTCTGAACTAAATACATTTAATATTGTTAAAATACTAAATAAATCATTTTGTATAACTAAATAAGTATTTTTTGCTAAATTTGTTCCAGTAGGTGTTTTTATATATTTTAAAAAATAATATTTAGGTAATATTGTATTATATTTTAAAAAATTGCTAATATATATACCATGTAATGTTTTAAAAGTATTATTGTCATTTAAATCTACTTTTACATAATTTTTTTCATTATCTTCATTATAAGGATCAAAGAATATATCACCATTTTTTTTTATAATAGTAACAATAAATATTTTATTTAAAATTGTATTTAATAATACATTAGAATTATTTGTTTGAATAGAATTAATATTTATTTTATTATATTTACAATTACAAATATCATATATAGAACATTTATAATCTGTATTATTTTCATTATAATTTTTAAGTGAATTATCATCAAATAAACAAAATGATATTTTTACATCTATTTGAATATTTAAAACCAAATTATATAATATATATATAATTTGTTTTAATACATGCTTTGTATATTCATTAAAATTAATTTTATTATTTTTATTAATATTATCACAAGATATTTTATAATCTAATAATATTGATTTTTCAAAATTATTAAAATATGTTGTTTTATTTAAAATATCATCTATTGTAATTTTATTATTTTTTAAATCATTATACATTTGAATATAAACTTCTTTTTTAAATTTTTGAGGAAATTCTATTAAATATTCTTTATCTGTTATTTTCAATATATTATTTTTCATATTATTATCACCAATATCATAACATTTTGATAATACTTGTTGAACTATTTCACTATCGTAATTTAATTTTTTACCAGTTAAAGGATTTGTAAATTTAATTTCTTTTTTTGAGGTTTTAGGCAAAGACTCAATAAATTTATCATTAATTTCATTTATTAAATTAATACATTCTTCTTTATTTAATTTATCAAATTTTTTATTAAATTTAACATATGTTGATTTCTTTTTAAAAAATATTTTAGAATCATTTATATTATCTTTTGTATTAGGTGATTTAGAAGATTTTACAAGTGTTTGAGGAGACGGAGATAAAGATTGAGTTTTTTTAAGAGAAAATGAAGATTTTGATGATGATGAAGATTTTGATGATGATGAAGATTTTGATGATGATGAAGATTTTTTAGGAGAAGAAGGTTTTGATGATAATGAAGGTTTTTTAGGAGAAGAAGGTATTATAACTGGTTTAGAATTTCTACTTCTTAAATTATACCTACTAGACATTTATATTCTAAATATTATATATATAATATATAATATAAAAATTGATTATATTATATAAAATGATATATAATGTCTTTATACGAAGATTATAATTATTTATTAGAAGGTGGGTTTAAATTGAATAAATTAAATAATCGTAAATATGGTTACTACTATTCTCGTAATGATACTAATATAGAGTTACTAATATTTATTAAAAATAGTCTAAAATACTATCTTAAAAATCAATTTAATATTAGATGTATTAATAATATTTGTCCAGACGAAACATATATTATTACACAAAATGATAAGATTATTATTAAAATAATTGATAAAATATCTCATAAAAATATTAAAAATGTTCCATATAAAAAAAAAGAATATGAAATGATGTTTTCATATATTAATAATTTTAAATTAGAATACGGTATTATAATAAATAATAATAATATTAAAATTGAAAAAAATTTTAAAGAAATATTAGCTTCTTATGATATTGAAATTTTCAATATTAATAATGAATACCATTATGATAATATAGATAAATGGTTAGATAAACACTGAATTAGATTTTATTATATTATAATAAAAATTGATCAAATATATATTATTATAAACTATATATGCTATAAAGCTATATAAATATTAATATGCTAGTAACTATCAATACTATTCCAAATGATATTATTATGGATATGATAGTTCTAAATTTAGAACTTAGTGATATATCAAAACTCATATTATCATCAAAATATTATTATAATAATAAAGATACCATTTATAATACTATCATTGCTAATGATAAATTTTTAAAAAACTATCTTAATAATATAAATTTAATTACTACTATAAACAAAAGTTCATTTACTTTTAAAATATTCTTTAAAATGTATGATAATATTAAAAATTTAACATATATAGATAGATCTATACCATTTATTGATATAAAAAAAAATATTCTTCTGACATCTGATATTATAGATAATACATTTAAATTATACAAATTATTAATGACATTTGTATTGTATAAAGAAAAGTATCAATTTAGAAATTTTATTACAACACATATGATAAAATATTTTAGAAATATATATAAATATAGACATCCTGGAAAAAAAGATATTAGTAATAAAATATTCTTTAATTTTATTACACATAGCGATGAATTAAAATGGCATTTGTTAAATATAAATATATATTATTTATATGAAAATGGAAATCTTATAGAATTAGCAAAACGTTCATATGATTTAAAAAATAATTTAGATTATTTTGATGATGGTATAATTGATAATAATTATGAGAATTCTATATATACTCTATCATTTTTAATAAAAATGTTTGAATATTTAAAAAATATAGAGATTAGAATATATTATATGTATAAAATATTTAAATATACCAAATTTATATTATTATTAAATAAAAACTTTGATTTTAGAAACAAAAATTTTACTAGAGTTATAAAAAATAAAATAGAAGATTTTAAATATAAAATTGAAAATGATCTTAAATCTAAAATACCATATATTATAAAACAGAAGATGTTTATTGAAATAAATGAATTAAATAATCTTTGTTAAATTATATTTTTACAATAATATAAAAATTATTTTATCTTTAATTCAAATATAAAAATTGATATTTTTTTATATTATATATAAATATATATAAATGTCTGCGAATAAAGAAGCTATTATAAATCATTTAACAATTTTAATGGATGCAGAAAAGTTAAATAAACAACCCTTTAAAGTGCGTGCTTATAAAAACGCTATAGAATCTCTTAAAACTATTAAAGAAATAAATAATATAGATAATATTAAAGAATTACCTGGAATTGGTGTTAAGATTCATGATAAAATTAAAGAATATCTGGAATCTGGAACTATTAAAGAAGCAGATAATATATCTAAGAATAATGAAACATTTATATTACAAAATCAACTATTAAATATATATGGAGTTGGTCCTACAAAAGCGAAAGATCTTTTAAGTAAAATTAAAACATTCGACGAGCTTTATATGGAAAAAAATAAAGAGTTATTAAATAATAAACAAAAAATAGGTTTAGCATATTATAATGACTTATTACAAAAAACTCCTTATAAAGAAGCAGAAGAACATAATAAATATATTGGAAATATTCTAAAAAATATAGAATACAATATGGTTGGAAGTTTTAGAAGAAAAAAGGAATTAATAGGAGATATTGATATACTAATTAAAGATAATCCTACTTTTGATTTAAAAAAATTTATTAAAAAGATGACGGAAGATGGTTATATTTTAGAATCACTAGCAAGTGGAAAAAATAAATTTATGGGTATTTGTAAATTAAAAAATAATATTCCTAGAAGAATTGATATTTTAGTTGCTGATGGTAATTACTATTTTGCTCTATTATATTTTACAGGTTCTTATCAATTTAATATTATAATGAGAAATAAAGCATTAGAATTAGGATATTCTTTAAGTGAATATGGTTTTAAAGATAAAAACACTAATAAATTATTAGACGCTCTCAATAATACTGTTAAAAATGAGAAAGATATATTTAAAATTTTAAATATGAAATATGTAAAACCTGAAGACAGAATGTAAGTATATAAGGCGATTTCATTTTTATATAAATAATATGATTCTTTTTTATAGTAAATTTTGTAATCATTCTAAAATGTTATTAGAACATATAAAAAGATATGATAATGATAAAATAATTAAATTAGTATGTATTGATGATATTAGAACAACAAATTCTAATATATCATCTAAAATTCCTAGCGTACCAGCATTAATGATGATGCCATCTAAAGAAATTTTTTTTGGTAAACAAGCATTTGATATATTGCTTTTACCACCTAGAGGAATTCTTTGTAAAGGTACAAATTCTACAAAAGCCGATAAAAAAATATTAGATACTACTTCACATTCTGGAATGTCTGAAAAAAATACAATATCCGGAGAAAATTCAAATGATAATTCAGGTAATGAACCTTTTTGTTTCAGTTTAAATGTTTCATCTAAATATAGTGATAATTTTTCTCTAATAGAAGATGAAAATGCTATTAATAATGATAGAAGTTATAAATGGAATATTATTTCAGAAGAGAATGATGATGTTCAAGGAAGTACTATAAATAATAAACAAAATACAATAAATATTGATCATAATGAAATAAAAGCAGATGAACCAAGTGCTAAAAAACAAGGGTTACCAAGTATTGAAGAATTAATGTTACAAAGAGATAAAGATATTAGGTAAAATAAAATATATAAGGAATATTAATATCTATTATTATATAAATGACTTCAAAACAGGTATTTAATCAATATTATATAGATTTAATAAAAAGATTAAAATCTGTTTGTAAAAAAATAGAAACACCTACTGTTTTAAGTAAAAAAGTAATTAAATCTATTAGAGAAAATTATCATACAGTTGATAGATCAAGTGATGAATATATTACATTTTGCAATGAGAATATAACACAAGAACAATGGGATTCTTATATTGAAGCATGTGATCAAGAAGAGGCTAATAGATGGTTTGATGATAAGGAAGAAGTATTTTTATATAAAAACGTATCTTTAAAAGACATAAAAACTCTTATAGATGATATATATTTATATCATCATTTTACTAGCGTTTTTTATATTTTTAAAAATGAGCTTTCTAATGAAACTACAGCATTAATTATTAAACTTCTTCAAGGTACTGATAAAACTGTATCTATAGATGAAATAGAAGATGAAAAAATTAAAAAACTATTAGAACGCCTTTCATCGATTAGAAAATCAGAATTTAAATCCAAAACAGGTATTGATATGAAAGGAATTGAAAATACTACTTTAGGAAAACTAGCAAAAGAAATTCTTGAAGACGTTGATGTAGAAAAACTTCAAAAATCTATTGGAGAAAATGGTGATATTCTGAAAGCTATTGGAAATCCTGATAGTGGTTTTTCTGATCTTATTACAAATGTAAGTAAAAAAATGTCTGAAAAAATTTCAAATGGAGAATTAAAACAAGAAAATCTTTTAAATGATGCTATGCAATTTGCATCTGTAATGCCTGGATTATTTGGGGGTGCAAATACTAGTTCTTCTGATAAACCTAATAAACAATCTAATCAACCTGATATGACAAATATGATGAATATGATGAGTTCAATGATGGGTGGTGGAAAAAATAATGACATGTTTAAAGCAATGGCGGCAATGGGAGCAGGGGCTAATAAAAATGGTAATAAAAAAACAAAAACATCATTTAATACATCTGCTTTAAAAAAAAAGGCAGCAGCATCAAAATTAAGAAATAAATTAAATAAGAGAAATAAAACTACAGTTGTTGAAAATAGTGGAGATAGTGAGTAAATATTATAAATATAATATATAGAATATATTGATGTTTTGGTTAAATAATATTGAAGAATTACTAAAACCGATATTAGTACCAAATTACTATATGAATTTTGAAGATAAATTAAATGCTATTATTAGATTTATTCTATTTATTGGTATAGTAAGTGCTTTAATATTTAATGATGAAAAATTTATAATTTTTATAATAATTTTTATGATTATTTCAATCGTAATTTATTATTATTATTTAAATACTATAAATATTAAAGAGACATATTTAAATAGTAATAATCTTAAAATAGTAGATGATAAAATTTGTATTAAACCAACTGAAAATAATCCTTTTATGAATCCGTCAATATTAGATATAAAATATACGGGTGAAGATAATTTTGGCGCATGTCCTATTAAAGATGAAAAAATAAGTGATTTAATAAATAAAGAATTTTATAAAGGTGTGTTTAGAGATGTTGATGATTTATATAATAAAAATTCATTAGATCGTCAATTTTATTCTATGCCATCTACAACAATTCCAAATGAAGCCAATAAATTAGGAGATTGGTTATATAATAATGGAAAATCTTGTAAAGAAGGTAATTCATCACAATGTTATAATAATATTTTTACAGATATTAGAAGAAATAATAAATAATAATTATTTTATTAAATTTTTATAGTTTTTTATCAGTTTCATAACTATAAATATGTTATTTATTTTTATATTTAATACATTTTTAGAATTGTATTATCAATTTTATAATAAAATATATATTTTATATATATAAAGAAGATAATGAGTACAAATATTTTTGATAGTTCAACAAATTTATGTTCTGACTCCTGTTGGAAAACAGCTAAAGAGGTTCATAATAAAGAAATATCAGATTATTATTTATATGAAACAAATTTTGAAAAATGTACTGTTCCTGATGTTAGAATGCCAGAAATGTCACTAAATTATCCTAATTTACGCGGAAGACCAGGTTATGGTTTATCAGATGATTGTCTAATTGATATTTATTCATCTTTAACAAATAATACAACAGCAATGACTAGAGATAGATGTCCAATACAATTATCAACTCGTATATTTACAGGTGGTCCCAACTTACGTCGCGGAACTGGTAATATAGATAAAGAATTAGATGTTTTATCAGGAACAGATACAAATCCTTTCAAATGTAATAAAACCCTTATGGAAGAACAAACATATAAATTCATACCATTATTAGATTGTATGAAAGATATTCAAGATCCTGTTCATATTGTTCCAGATGGTGTAAGAGGCGGTGAAGATACACGTTCTTATATTAATCGTGCTGATTTTAATAAAAATTGTAATTGGACAGGAAGAAATAAAAATATATCTATCTAATAAATATGAGTTATAATAGAGAACTTTATGATACTAATAATTATAAATTACAATTACAAGAAAGCGTTAATACATTAGATTATATTTTATCACCTTTTAGATATGAACATAATAATAAATGTAGACATCAACTAGGTTTAATCGGTGGAACAGATGTATCGCATATTAAAGGAAATTTAGTAGATTTAGAAAGTGATTTAAGAGGACAGACGCGTTTATTATCAAAAAGCGGGGGTAGTCAGTATATTCCGACAAATGATAATATAATTACAAATGATAAAACAGAACCAATTGATACTACGATGCTTCATTTACCCGCATGTCAAACAATAATGTATCGTTCTGTTCCAGTTCCTAAAAAATAAATATTTATTAACCATTAATACAAGCCCTAAATGACCAATTTACTATAAAATACCATATTAAATAAAGTGGTCCTAATAAAAATGCCCATAAAGCAAATAATATTCTTACAAAAAAATTTTTTACAGTACCATTCCATGTACAAGAATACGATAAATAAGCAGCTGTAATTGCTATTATTATTTTTAATAAATAAATAATAGCAATATTAAATATATCAAAAGGGGACAAATCATTATAATCTAAATCAGGATTATAACCAAATAAGCTTAAATATAATTGTTTGTCAATATCATCATCTTTTTTTTCTTTGTTACTAAATGATTCTTTATTATTTAATATATATTCTAATAAATTATATAATATCATTTTCTATCTATATAAAAATATTATTAATATTTAGATAAATGAACCCTTTTAATGATACGCGACTAAATTATGACGATTGTAGCTATAAAGAAAAATTAAGAAGAACAGTTGGACCAGGATTATATATGACAGATACGCCATATAATGATACTTATAAGTGTTTTCAAGATATTCCATCTGATCCTTCATTAAGATATCAAGCATACGGTCCAAATACTTGTTCAATGAAAGAAGCTGTTGATGATTCAAGTGAATTACTTGGACTTAATTATAAAAATACCAAATGTAATGCTTATGAATATATTCCGGGTTCATATAATTCAACAGGTTGTTCAATAAAATCAAGTGATAAAGACATGACTTGTTTTGCTACACAAGAAGATACGCGTTTATCTAATCCCGCTTGTACTTTAAGAGGAACAGGAATAAATAGATGGGAATGGTTATGTGAAGATCCTCAAGAAAAAGCGATTGAAAGATTTGATAGAATTCCTGTTAATTATAGAATGGTTGCGAAAGACAATCATATACCGTGTGTTGACGTACCAATTGATCATTCTTCTGCTTCCACTGTTATGTTTAATTCTAATAATAAAATTCCTGAATATTTTGGAGATTGGAATAATAATAAATATGCACCCGGTAATAATATGAACTAATATGAAATAATATGTTAATCTTTCTCTATTTTTTATCCTTTATTCATTAGAGTAATAATGGAATTATACAAAAATAATATACAACCTATGAATAATATATATAATTCATCTTTTTCAAGTAGTATTAAAGAAGATTTACAAGAAAGAAGTAATATTATGTATGAAAAAGCTAAAATACCTTTTGAAACAGGTATTATATCGCAATCGTCTTTTAATACTTTAAATAATAATGAGGAAAATAATGATAATTATTTTACATCATTAACTGGAGAAAGGGTAAATAATAAAGATATAGTACATAATAATATGCAAAAATTTATTAAAGGTAATGTAACACAAAATACAAATGTTATAGAAGGTATGACAACACAACTTGATCATCATAATGGTAATGCGTCTATGTGGAAAAAGAAACAAGAAGTTCCATGTTTTTTTAAACCTACTGTTGGTGTAAGCAATATATGTGGTATGAAAAATAATTCAGATTATTTTAAATCTCGTATAGATAGACCAATACTTTCTAATAATTATTTCCCTATTGAAAAAATTAAGGTAGGACCAGGTTTAAATAAGGGTTATGAATCAAGTGGAACTGGAGGATTTCAGCAAATTGACGCTAATAAATATGCTATGCCTCGTTCAATAGATGATTTGCGTTCAAAAGCTAATCAAAAACAATGTTTATTTGAATTACCGATGCAGGCTCCTCCTAAAGGAACTGATCAACGAGGTATAGTAAACCCTGCTTCTAAAAATCGTCCAGATACTGCTTATGCTCAATCAGAAGATCAGTGGATTAAAACTACTGGTGCTGTTATGAAAGATACAGAAAGACCTAGTCAATATGTAAAACCTACTGCAAGACCCGAAACACATGTAGAATATAAAGGGACAGCAAATTATGTAGATATCAATGGTATGGGAACTAAAGACGATTATGGTAAGGATAATATTATTATTTATGATACTGAAAGACAAGAAATAGAGACCCGAACTGTTGTAAGTAATGTTACAAGTATTGTTAAAGCTATCGCCGCTCCTATATTAGATGGTCTTAAATATTCTATCAAAGAATATACATTAGAAGCACCTAGAGCAGCAGGAAATGTAAGTATTCAAATACCTGAAAAAGCTACGCTTTACGATCCTGTAAATCATATTATGAAAACAACCGTGAAAGAAACTCTTATACATGATACTGTAATAAATAATCTTAAAGCAGGTGATGCAAATTATGTAGTATCTGATGATGCAGCTAAAACTACTAATAGGGAAACATTAAAAGATGTTGATACAATGAGAAACATTGGAAATAATTCTTATAAAGTATATGTATATGATCCTGATATGGTAGTAAAAACAACCGTAAAAGAAACTACAATTAAAGGAAAATCTGAATTTGGTTTCTTAGGAGGTATATTAGAAGGTTTAATAGGTGGTTATACAAATAAAGAAATTGATCTTAAAAATACTAATAAACAATTTACATCTGATGTAAATGAATATGGTATTGCTGGTGCTGCAACAGAATTTAGACAACCAGATAAAACGCAATATGATAATGCTGAAATAGATGGAACAAGAGAAACAATATTAATTGCTGCTGGACATACTCCTAATCCTGGAAATATGAATCTTGGTGTGGAACCTGATGATATTAGTATGACTACTAGAAAACAATTTGAAAATAGTATTGCTCAACGTGAAACAGGAAATATTGGAGTAACTTATCAATCTTCACCAGAACCAATAGATTCGTGTAGTATAACTAAACAACCAGAATCAAATAATGCTTTTGAAAACAGATTAGATAGTGACTTATTAGAATCTTTAAATCATAATGATATAGCTATTAAAATTAATCCTATAATGCCAGGATGTAAATATTAAAAGTTATATAAGACATATAAAGGTTGTAAATATAAAATGAATGGTTTAGTAGATACTAAAAACGAATATATAGAACATTTACAAGATATATTATCTATTCCTATTGCTAAAAAAATTTATAATATATATAATGAATGTATTGATAATAAAAAATCTTTAAAAGAATTTCAAACAGAACTGGTAGCAATAAAAAAATGGAATAATAATACTGTAAAAGAAGAATATAAAAATATTTTAAAAGAAACAAAATGCAAATATTTTGATAATTTAATTAAAATTATTATCATAACAAGCGTTAAAATAAAAATATATGAATATAAAGATTATTTTGATAATATTAAAATAAAAATACCTGAACCTGAAGATTTTGTTCATAAATGTTATATAAATGTTTCATTATATTGTTGGAAAAATGCTTATCTATTTAATAAGAAAAATATAAGAGATTCAGAATTACAAAATAATTTAAATATAATTGAAGAAAATATTAGATATATTATTAAAAAGACTTTTAGAGATTTTATTCCAATAAATGATATATTGGAACAAATTCAAAATAATTTAACTAATAATGTTCAACAATTTTCTGAAGCGCCTAAAAAAGGAGGAAAAGAAAATAAATTAAAAAAAGAAGAAGTAGAAGATGTTTCGGATGATTCTTCGGAAGAAGAAGCAGAAGAAGATTCAGATGGAGGATCAGATGAAGAATCAGATAAAGAATCAAATGAAGGATCAGATGAAGAGTCAGACGAAGGATCACATGAAGGATCAGATGAAGAATCAGATGAAGGATCATCAGATGAAGGATCAGATAAAAAGAAAACAGAATATAAGGAAAATGAAACAATTGAAAAAGAATCTTTATATACAAAAGAGATTATTGATAAAACTGGCATTATTGAAGAAGAGAAAAATGTTGTTGAAGAACCCCAAAATATTATTGAGCAATTTACAAAAGAAGAAAAAAAAGATATTGAAGAACCCCAAAATATTATTGAGCAATTTACAAAAGAAGAGGAACAAGATAACATCAGTATTAAAAACGAGGAAGACTATAAAGAAGAGGAATTACCCCAAAAGTTTGATGAATATCCTATAGAAACTGTTACTTTTGATAAAAATGATGTATCTGAAAATATGTATAAAGACTCAACAGAAGTAAACATTGTAACTGATATAGAAGACCAAACCGATATTGTTAACGATAATATTAAACACGTTAGTATAGAATTACCTGAAAATAATAAACCAAAAAAACTTTCATTCTTTTAGGAAGAGTACATAATTTTATTTTTATAAATTTTTAGAATAGTTTAATATATTTTAGAAATAATATAAATTATGTACTCAAATTATTATTTTATATAATGTAAGGTATATTATTTAATATAATAGAATTAAGTGGTAGTGTTTCTATTGTTTTAAAATATAAAGTATCATTTATTAGATAATTAAAAAAATCATCTTCATTATCAAAATAGTTTATATTTTTATAATCTTTGTAAGTATATATTTCATCGCGATTTATTATCATATCATAATCTTCTAATAACTGTTTTTTAGGCAATTTGTTTTTTTTTAAAGAAAAATCATAATAACTAAATCCATAATCAGCTATTACAATTAAATAACCTTTGTTTTTAATATAGACACTTTTATTATTTATAATATAGTGAAAATAATCATTATCACTAAAAGTTATTTTTTTATAATAAAAATTTTTATATTGTGAATCATCGTGTACAGCTTTTAAAATTTTATGAAAAGATAATATTGATATATAAATTTGTGCATGAATACTTAATAAAATATCGTCATCATTATAATCAGATAATAAATTTTCTACATTTCCATCAAACATTTCCATAATTAATATAGAATATTTGTTTTCTAAAAGAAATCTAGTGCTATCAAACATATCATTATTATTTTTTGAATCAGAACATAATAAATTTTGGTGAAGAATTATAAAATGCGGTGTAATACCATTTAAAACATATTTTGATGACTTCTTCATGAAATTAATTTCATTAACAGATACGCTCATAATTTTTAATATATAAGAAATATTATTAATTTTATTAGTTGCTTTAAATACAATAGATGTTGCTCCATAATCAATAGGGTTATTTTCTAATACAATTTCTGAATTATTAATATGAATAATATTATTAACTGATACTATACATTTATCATCAGGATTTTTTAAAAAATGAAAATATTTTTTACGATTTTTCATATAATCATTATACTTTTTTATACCTTCTAAAGAAGAACTATTGGATGAAGATCTTTTTATTTTATATTTTTTTATATCTTTTTTAGAAGAACTATTAGATGAAGATCTTTTTCTTTTATATTTTTTTATACCTTCTTTAGAAAAACTATTGGGTGAAGATCTTTTATCTTTTATTATTTTATTAGATTTTGAAAGCATATTTATATTTAATATACTTTGCTTCTATTCTAATATAATATTCTTTTACTTATTTTTATAAAAATTGATAATTATACTAATACAATATATTAGATATGTTCTGCAAACATTGTTATTGTTATTGTGATAAATTAGTTAAATATAAAAATGCTAATATTTGTACATTTTGTCATAGTATTTATATAGCTAAATGTGATACATGTGGTCTTGATTGTAATGATACTTGTCTTGAATTATTTTCTAAAGTTTTAAAAATTGAATAATATCTTTTTACATATAAAAATTGAATATTAATATTTATAAAATAATAAATAAATGTTTAATAATTCACTTTTTACATTATACGATAATAATATAAGCGATAGATATAAATATTATTATGAATATGCTATTAAAAATCTATATTATAATAAATATGAGTTAGAAAAACAAAAGACAAGTAATAATAAATTAAAACATAAGAACAAAATGCTAAAAGAAGAGAATAAGAATTTACATAAACTTATTATAAAATTATCAAATAATTCATGTAAAAATATTATTTCAGAAAATGATAATGATAATGATAATGAAATATTTGAATTCATATAAAAAATGATTATAATAATATCATAATAATATTATAATGAATAATAAATCGCCTTTAAGATATCCTGGTGGTAAAACAAGAGCTTGTAAAATAATTGATAGTATTTTTAGAAAATATTATAATACAGATGATTTTACATCACTACAATCACCATTCTTTGGCGGTGGTTCTATTGAATTTTATTTACAAAATAAATATAAATACAAAATAATTGCTAATGATAAATTTCAACCTTTATATAATTTTTGGCTTCAAAGCAAGAATAATAATATAGAACTTTGTAATGAATTAGAAAAAAACATGGATGTTACCAAAGAATCTTTTATGAATTATAGAAAAAATATCTTAGAATGCGATAATATGATTGAAAAAGCTATGTTCTATTTTATAATAAATAGATGTTCTTTTAGTGGTGCAACATTATCAGGAGGATTTTCTTTAGAAGCAAGTAAAAAAAGGTATACATCATCATCTATAAAAAGAATTAAAGAATTAAATTTATCTGATATTACTTTTCATAATTTAGACTTTTCGGATTTTTTAGATAATACACCTGATGATAGTACATTTATATTTCTAGATCCTCCTTATTATCTAGAAAAATCTAATCTATATGGAAGTAATGGAGATATGCACGAAAATTTTAATCATAAAGGACTATATGATATAATTAAAAATAAAAAAAATTGGATAATGACATATAACAATTGTGATTATATTAGAGAATTATACAAAGAAAATATTATTATTGATGCTGAATGGAGTTATGGTATGAATAAAAACAAAAAATCATCAGAAATCATTATATTATCTATTCTTAATTAAGAATTATATATTAAATTAATTGGTAAATTTTTAATATCATCTAAACTATATTGACTATTTTCTAATAATTTTATATTTACTGGTTGGGGAGATAATGTAACTGATAAACTACAAAATCCTTTACTATTTTTTGTACTATGTATTTTAATTCTTAATCTTAATCTTTGTTCACATATAAATTCAGGAACATTAAATTCGCATATATCTTCACCTAGATGATAAAGACCTTTATTTGATATTTGTATATAATAACAATTTTTAGCTCTATATAAATCTCTTATAGTTGTATTAGGACATTCAAAATACACATCATTATAATCTGTTGTATTTTTTTTTATATTTTTCCATTCAGAATAAGTGATATCGTTGTTTATAAATGGTGGAATATTTCCATTAAATAACCTATACTTTGCTATTAAATCTTCTAAAATTTGTTTAGATTGCGATGGTATTTTATTTTTATTACTCCCGACCCATCTTTCTAATACGTTATCATATTTTAAAGAACATTGCATCCAATCAGGTGTTTTACATTTTTTAATTTCTATTGGAATATCATTTTCATTATGTAAATTACATTCAATATCATTTATAGAACTACATCCTCCTAATTCTGATATTTTTTGAGTATTAAAAATATTACCATTAATAGTGCAATTTTTAACAATATTATATATAATGATCTCGTATTTTTTACCTTCTTTTGAACATAATGAACCTGTCTTTTTTATAATTTCTATCTTATTATTCATAATATAATAATACTAATATTATATACTCATTTTTTGCGTATATTAAATAAAAAAATAAATTATACAGTTCTATAATAATAGATATCATTTACTACTTGTTTATTTTTACACATTCTGCTAAGCTTTGCTGATGGAATATTTTAATGAATATTATTTATCGTTCCACATCGCTCCACAAATATAAATAACGTTCCACATCGCTCCACAATATCATAAGTCTTACCATAAATGATATGAGTTTTACTATATATTGTAATATAAATAAAAGATTATTAAGGTGTTAAAACATTTTTATAGTATATAAAATAAACAAATAAACCGTAAAAAATTAGATTATATGCTATCAAACATGTACCTAAAGATATAACAACAGTTCTATTTATAGTTATTTCCATGTTTATAATATAATAAGCTATTATACTTATATATTATCTACGACCATGATGTGTTTTATTTACTTTAATAACTTTACCGTTTTTCTTCTTATTAAAAACCCCCATATCAAATGGTTCTTCTTCTTGATCCTCATCTATTATTCCCATCGCTCTGCGTTGGTCTTCTAAAGACTGCATATCCCATAATTCATTAGAACACATCCTAAAATTAGTTTCACTTGCCTTATACCAGAACACCTGATCCTCTAGCTTATTGCTCTGAACCTTATTATCTATTACAAGGCACTCAAAGTTCTCTGTCGTCTGATTCATAACCTGATTAAAAGCATCAAATGTAGGAAACATACCAGCATAATGATGATATATTTTTTCACGCTCTTTCATGATATTATTTCTGAATATAAAAACATAATCTACATTTGAACGCAAAACAGGAGGTAATCCAAGAGCGTGCTGCATTGTAATTAAAAAGAAGATTTTATAATGCCTTCCGTTCATGAATATAGAACGTATATTTTTATCAGATGGCCATTTTTTATCATAAAGACAATCGTCTAAAATTAAAAAAGCTCTAGGATCTATAGAAGAAACCCCTCCTCTTTGCATCTCTAATTTTCTCTGTCCGCTAATATTAATTTGTCTGTCTAAAAATTTTTTAATTGTTTTTTCTTCACATTCGTCATATATAAGCATCTTAGGTATAAATTTTTCAAAATAACCATTAGCTTTCTCAGTAGGACTTATAACAACTCCAACTGGTATATCACGATGATAATTTAAAATATCTTTCATACAAAATGATTTACCTGTATTTCTTTTTCCTATAAAAACCACAACAGAATCATTTTTTATATTAGTAGGATCAAATTTTTTTAATTCTAATTTCATAATATGGTTATTATATATATACGTTATAGACATTTATTTTTTAGATTTTTTTACGTGTACAGAACTTGTTTCACTCTCATAATCTGAATTATCATCTGAACTATCACTTGTGTCATCACTATCGTATATATTATCATCAGATTTTTCATTATCACTCATTGGTTCAAAACCATGTTTTATAGGATCATTGATCCTTTTTAACATTGTAGGGTCTATTTTAGAACTATTCTTTATTTTAATCTCTTTCTTTGTATCTTTTTTCATATTATCTTCAAAACCCATATTAAAAATACCCATTATATCTGTGTCATCTCCATTATCTAATATATAATAAAATATAATAGTATTTAATAATAATATCATAAAGAATACTACTAAATTATTCATAGTAAATAAATGAACATTAACATCATATTCATCTTCTGTATTAAGTCTCTTATTTTTTTCAACATATTGAATAATCATAAAGAATACTAATGATAATATAAATGAATAAAGTAAATAATACATAATCTATAATCAATATTTTATTATAAATATAAAAATAATAACGCGATAAACTAAACTTTTATTTTTATACATCTGCCTGTTTTAGGATTTATTATTTTACCATCAGGACATATCTTTATTTTAACAATACTTGGATCCTTAATACATCTTCCCGTTTTAGGATTTATTATTTTACCACTTGGACAATCTATTATTTTTTTTACAGATTTTCTTTTTATTTCTCTAGGTTCTTTATCAAAACAATTATTAATATGATCTATTATTGTTAATTTTTTATTAGTTTCTTTATGAATTTTTTTTATTTTTTTAACAGTTTCTTTTATATCTTTATTAATCTCTTTAATCTCTTTTTTATTTAAATTTTTATTATTGAATAATTCTTCATCCAGATCTATTAATTTATTTTCAAGATCTTCTAATACCTCATTTTTTTTATTCACAGTATCTAATTTAACTATTATATCATTTATAATAGGATAGGCAAATTGACTAACATCATTAGATCTATCAATATAACTTACAAGTCCTGCAGAATTATTTAAAAATTTAATTGCACCATCGTCTGTAAATATACCATCATCTTTACAATAATTTTTTTTAAATTCATTAAAATCTTCTGGAAATTGCTGTTTCTTTTCTATCATTAAATTAAGTATTTTAATAACACTCATTGTATCTTCTGTTATAGGTGTGGCACTCATTAATAATAATTTTAAAG
>Ga0209653_1000436_pt1 | contig 37246 bp, 49 predicted proteins | sample SaaInl6LU_22_DNA_FD_184644 | JGI IMG/M metagenome (GOLD analysis project Ga0209653, IMG submission 184644) | Marine microbial communities from expanding oxygen minimum zones in the Saanich Inlet - ESP_116LU_22_DNA (SPAdes) (version 2) | ecosystem: Environmental > Aquatic > Marine > Intertidal...
GTTGTTGGTAGCCCCACGATTGTTGTTGTTGGTACCCAATGTGGTGTTGTTGGCAGCCCCACGATTGATATTGTTGTTGGTGGTGGTACCCAATGTGGTGTTGTTGGTAGCCCCACGATTGTTGTTGTTGGTACCCAATGTGGTGTTGTTGGCAGCCCCACGATTGATATTGTTGTTGGTGGTGGTACCCAATGTGGTGTTGTTGGTAGCCCCACGATTGTTGTTGGTGGTGGTAGTGGTCTTTTTGTATACCCTACCAATTTTAACCGGTTCGAGTATATTCAAAAACATAAGTTTGTTCCCAATGGCCTCGATCATTTCATTTTTAGTCAACTTCTCGAGTTGACCAATTTTTAATTTGTGTGCAATCTTCTTAATCGTACTCTTATTAGATTTCGTATCGAAAAATTTTTCATAATCAGACACTGTGAGTGGTGACCTTTTGTCTATGAGATATGTTCTATCTGAATTCAAAATCAAAGGTGGTAATGGTAACTTCCCTGAGTGTATATTTTCATACACCTGACATATCTGTTTTTTTGTCAGTGTAATTTTTTGACCAGTATTCATCTCGACTGCTTTACGCAGATTGTCGAGACTCGCGTCTGGATCACATGCTTTTAACATTTATATTAAACTGATAAAAAAAAGTTTATGTGAGATACCCCATATTGTAGAGGCGTATCTTTTCTTCGTAATTCATATTAAAATTGAATATATCCAAATTTCCTACATTAATTTCTATAATTTCAATTGGTAAATCTATATATTCTCTATTTGATAGTGCGGATCTGACTAAAACATTCACAAAGTCTTTAGGGTTGTTTATAGTGTCTGTGTACACGATATCCATTTTAATTTTTATACAAGTAACTTCATGTGGTTTCTTATCAAGAAATGGAGTAATTGGATATTCTTCTTTCGTACCACCATCGATATACATATTCCCATTATACGAACCACATTCAAAAATAAATGGTACAGCCATACTCATACATACAGCATCTATGACCTTCATGTCTGGGTGTGAATCACGGGAGAAATAAACAGTTTTTGATGTGTTTAAACAAAAAGCTGATACATAAATCTTGGTATCAAGTTCCTCAAATGTTGGATCTCGACCGCATATGGACACAATTTTTTTACGAATGGGGTCCATATCTACGAGACCAAATTTGTTAAAAAATGATCCCAGACGTATTTTAACAAAATTGGGGATATCCAATGATAATGATACTTCCATTATTTCATCTATAGACATTCCAACGGCTATAAATAACGCTAATATAGCACCAGCCGATGAACCGGAAATTTCTTTAACATCCACTAGAGATGATTCATGAGCTTTTAGACACCCTATTAATGAGAAAATACCCATACATGCGGGTCCGAGTACGAGATACTTCATCCTTTTACTTAATAATACTGAGGAAATTGGCGGCGTAAGAGCGCGAATACCACTGCAAATACAATGGCGTGAGTCACAGCGGCAGGAATGCTGGTCTGACCCGACATAAAGGCTCCCCCTGAACCAGGGGGGAGGGTAAGAATGAGACCAGGGGAGAGGGCGAGGAAGAGAGTGGTGGTCACGAGTAGGTCCGTCTTGGTGAGTACGATACCCATACCTTTGGCGATGAGACTGTACACGAGGAAGAACACGAGAGCGTGGAAAAAAATAGCCATCTGATTGGTTTTGCCATTGGTAAACTTGACATTTTTGCCTGCTGTGGTGACGAGCACACCTGGGCTGAGCGCAAGAAAAAGGGCGGCTGGGATGGCGACTTTCTGAGAAGTGATATCAGGGAGCATTTAATATATACACATATAATTTTTTACAAAATCTACGAAATGAAAAAAACCAGCACCACGAATCATTACTTCATGTAGATGGTTATTGTTTATGATCCTCCTGATATTTTTCCATATATGCATGAGTTGTTGGTCATATTGAGTAGTTATATTTTCATGGTATGGATCGTGTTCCTTAAAACAAAATGCTACAAAATCTACAAATTGCCCTTTGTGTTCTATATGTGCATCATGAAGTAGCGTCCTGATGGTATTCCACATCATATGTAATTCTTCTGAATATTCGATTTCCCAGTCTTCGATATTCAGTTGAATGATATCAGTTGATTCTTCATCATCACCACTGTCATTGACATCATAACCAGTGGTTGCTTCGTATACATACTGACTCCAAACCATTTTATTCTTCTTCTTCTTCTACTTCCTTTACAGGTTTATCTTTTATACCAGTTAATGTGAGACTGGTAGATTCGGTCGTTTTAAGTCCATCTTTAATAGCATTGATTGCCCCTTCCACTTTGACTTCATCACCATTAAAATAACTCATGAGACCCTCATGGATAGCATTTTTACTCATACCAGCTCTCCTGGTGGATTTACGAATATTAATTTTACCCTTTCTGAGGTTGATGGTATCGATACCTTGATTAATCATCAGTTTCTTCACCAAACTCTTAAGGCGCTTCTCTTCCTGGGTGAGAATTTTAATGTCGGCTCTCGCTTCTGCCAATTGTTTGGTGAGTTCTACTAGCTTGGATACATTATCAGAAAGATCTGGAGTTACAGATGACATTATTTACTATATATGTGTTCAAATCTTTAAGCACAGAGTCCACGCTGCATGAGATCGGGAACGATAGTGGAGTTATTCCACACGAAGGCATCCTTAGGGTTGGGGGGGTCCTTACGAATCTGCTGGTTCGCGTTGCGAAGGGCACCACCGATGGTCTCTGGGAATCCAATTTGCTTACGAGGTTCGAGGAAATTCTGACCCGCGAGAATATCCTCTGGGGCAAACTGTCCAAAGTCCTCGGCGGACGCAACTTCACGAGGAAGAAGAGACGACGCGAGACCCATACCCTTGTTCATACCGTTATCGGGGGATGGGGGTACCATCGCAGCGGGTCCGACTGCACTGGGGGCAGTGGCAAATGGGGCGTACTCACGTTCAACGATAGAATACGAAGACTTGTTATTCATGGTACAGAGGAGAAAAATAAGGGCGGCGACGGCAACCAACAAAAGCATGTTCTGATTACGACCATTCATTTTCTTTTATATACTGTTAATATATTTTTTTATTCCTCGTCGACAAAGGCATATCCATCTGGGTAAGTATCTAAAATTGGATCATCGTGCACCCTGAGCTGAACGATGTTCCAAGTAGTACCGAATGCTTTTTTGGCAAACCATAACCCACTCATTTCTAAGATGACATCACAGGTTTTACCAACTTCGACACGATCAAAATCGATCATCTCCTGTTGCATGTCGAAAACCTTAGTCACATCTAGACGATCACCAGTAAGTTGATCGTCTTTGATACTATTCGAATAAGCACTCCTGATGACACTATCAGTCAACTTTTTCCCAAACCAAGACTGACAATTTTCGTTAGCCGCCTCTAGGTTTTGTGTATCGATTGCATTAATTTTTTCAGTGTTTACATCGGAGTTCATATCCATGACCACCTCTCCTGAGACCTCGCTAATTTTCACATTGTTGAGTTGCACGAGAATTTTCCGTTTCGATTCATCTAGTGCCTTCACAAAATAGAGCCCATCATCACCTTTGATTGGAGAATTGTAAATCATTGTATGTATATATGTCAATTCATTTCTTTAAACCAACGAATGGTATAGCAGCTGACTTATTGAGTATGTTTTTTGGTACATGTATATTTCTCCTGGGGTTATACCCATAGAGAGTATTGGTGATGTTTAAATTTTTTGGCAATGGTTTTTCATTTTTCAAACGCAATGGAAATTCATTCTTGATATAATGTGTGTTATTTACCTCGACCCACTGAAGCTTATTCACATCGAATCGCTGTCCACCACTAGAGTTTGTATATCCTTTCACGGTGGTACCCTTAACTGTAGGTTTAAGTCCGTATACAATTTGTTTCGAGAGTCTTTCTTTTGACGGTTTCGTCGTGAAATTTTTATACTTATATGGATCTATCTGTCGTGCGTTATTCATAGAAACTTTTCCGGTAACATTTTTTACCCTGATTTTCCCTGAAATTTTTGGAGTAACTTTTTTGAAAATCTCATCTATGGATGTTCGTGGTGGAATTTTTTTATCAAAAAGTCGAGCGAGTTTCAAAAGTCTCTGCCGATCTTTTTCTCTTTTTTCGGGACGAAGTTTCAACTTCTGCATGAGATATATGTCTTCTATGAGAAACTCTTTACTCGCCACGAGAATTCTTTTATCGTTCACCAACTTACCCGTACTCACATCGCGATAGGTCATACCCCTCTTCTTGGTCAAGATGACTTCATATCCAAATTCGCGAGGTCGCATGAATGGTATGTCCAATATACCACCCATATTATGAGTTTCAATTTTTCCACTTTTTGGGGAGTAGTAACGAATATTTAAATCGAGAGCAAATAATTCAACATCGATGAATATATTTTCAGGACTTGGATTTTGATTATCCACGTCCTTTTTTCTCTTCTTAATGAGTGTATACCTCCTGGTGACATATGGCCCGGTATTTTCAAATCCAACACCCAGATATTTAAATATTCGTGGGTGTCGCTTTTTCATGTCCATGATGCGCTTCTTGATTCGAAGGTTAAGTCGTTTGGCCAGTTCACCCATTTTATTCCATAAAAGTAACTTGAGTGCCTGTAGCTTTCCAAAATATTCACGGTTCATTTGAAATCTTGGTACAAATTTAGCATCGATATCACTTGTGACAACTCTATCTTTGAAATCCACATACAGATTGAATGCCTCACCACCACTGATGATGAGATCTCCAGAATTTTGTAAATATTGTGTGAGTTCTCCTATGGTGTCGAGAATAATATCGCGTATGGAATCGGTGACGAGTACATACACGATTTTTTCTATTTTTTTATCACCATGGGTGGTTCGTAACCGGGTACGAAATTTTTCAACATCTTTCTGAAGATTTCTTTCAAAATATTTTTTTAATTTTTCATCTTTGAAGAATAAATGTTCATTCAAAAATCTTTTGATTATATCATTTGAATAAATGTTATCATCCATTAATATATCATAATATATTAAATGGTTTGTAATGTGATTGAGAATTGCCGGTGCTATGCGTACACAGGAAGTGATAAACAATTTTGCGCTACTCGACGGGGTCCGAAAATTCTAAAATGTCCAGTAGACTGTTGTGCGGGTGGATGTCCTGATGACGGATCGAGACCACCTTTCAGGTACATCCCAAGACCAAAAAAGATTCGAATGAATAAGAAGACGGCACCTGTGTTTATTTGGGTTATACTTACGATTATGACTTTACTTCTTTTTATGGACTTAAAGACTAGGGTACCAAGAAAGATATAATGTCTCTTGAAAACATCGAGTCTGAACTTGCCGCCATCCGCACTGACATCAAGAACCTCGCCAAGGTTATTCGTAAGATTAAGACGAAGCAGGACGACCCCGACGGTGAGAAGGCAAAGGCTCGTTCTGTGAATAACGGTTTCAACCGTAAGCAGGAGATTACTCCTAAATTGCGAGAGTTTATGGGTATTAAGGAGGGTGAACTCGTTTCTCGATCTGAAGTGACGAAGTATATTAATAAGTATATCCTTGACAAGGGTCTTAAGCATCCCGATAACGGAAGACAGATTGTCCTAGACGATACACTAAAGGAACTCCTTAACCCCCCGGTGGATGAGCAGGTGACTTACCTTAATATCCAGAAATACCTCTCCCCTCATTACATCAAGAAGGAGGCTTAAAAAATAATATACTATACTATACATGGTGAATTTTGTAGACAAAACTTGTATTGAACAACTTATTGGTACAAAGATCAAAAACCTTGATTTGTACCAAAAGGCTTTTACACATAAATCCGCTCTCAAGGAATATCCACAATTTACAGAGTCGTTTGAAACACTAGAATTTATAGGTGATTCGGTATTAGGTTTTGTTATAACGAAATTCTTATTTGATCGTTATGAAAAAAGGCAAGAAGGTTTCCTCACGAAAGCTCGTACAAAGCTCGTTCGTGGTGAAACATTAGCGAGGATTGCTAACATTTTACACTTACATGCGTATGTCATTATGGATGAAAAGGGTATGCGGAATAATTGGAATAAAAATCCAAAAATTTTAGAAGATGTGTTTGAGGCTCTAGTGGGTGCCATTTATATGGATATAGGTCTTATACACGCCAAAGAGTTTATTCTCAGAATTTACAATAATCCCCAAATTATCAATTTGAATTCAATCATGATTGATGATAATTATAAAGATCATCTCATGAGATATTGTCAGGTGAATGGATGGCCTCTTCCAGAATATAGAGTGACTGCTCACACGGATGGTCTCTTCTATATCGACATTTTCATACAAAATACATTTTGTTCGAGAGGTGTAGCCAAAAGTAAAAAACAAGCTGAACAAAATGCAGCCCAAATGTATTTTCAAGTTTTGGATGAACTTAAAAAATATAATTTTTCATAAGGTAGAATGCATCCCAAAGTCAAGGCTCTCATCGAACGAGAGTATGCAGCACAAAAATCCGATGAATGGCTCGCCCTTCGTGGTAATATGTTGACAGCTTCCGATGCAGCCACAGCCATAGGTAAAAATAAATACGAAACACCTGAGAAGCTTCTCCTCAAAAAATGTGGTGTCGGTGAAAAATTCACAGGAAATGCAGCCACGAGACATGGTGAGAAATATGAGGATGAGGCTAGAATGCTTTATGAAGAGCGTCACGGAGAGGTTGTACACGAGATTGGTTTGTGTCCACATCCCGAATATCGATGGTTGGGTGGAAGTCCCGATGGTGTTTCCGAATCTGGAAAGTTGGTCGAAATCAAATGTCCACCTCAGCGTGCCATCATTCCGGGTGAAGTACCAGAACACTACATGCCACAACTCCAACTATGCATGGAAATCTTAGATTTAGAATCGGCTGATTTTATCCAGTATAAACCAGCTGAAACCAACTGGCCCAGACCTGAAGAGTTCGATGTGGTCAATGTACCTAGAGATCGAGAATGGTTCAAGACATATTTACCAGTCATGAAAGAATTTTGGGACAAAGTATTGTATTATCGTGAACATCTCGATGAACTTCCAAAACCTAAGTCGAGAGTCAAAACAACAAAAACAAAAAAGAAAACCGAACCTTGTCAAGTCGAATCACTTTCTGAAGAGGATTTCTACGATGACGATTGAAGCGCAATACAATCTGGCCACAAACACCCTCAAGGGGCGTCTGTTTATTCCATACCAACGAGAAGGTGTATTATGGATGCTTACCATGGAAAATCAAGAAACTGGACCCAAAGGTGGGTTCCTATGTGACGAAATGGGTCTGGGTAAGACTGTACAGATTATTTCCACTATGCTTGGAAATCCTAAACCTCGTACACTCATCGTCGTACCCAAATCCATTATCACTCAATGGGCGGAAGAGATTGGAAGGTTCGCCCCGCATCTCGTGGTTAATATGTACCATGGGTCTAAAAGACAAATTATGGATGACGCCCATATCACCATTGCACCATATTCCCTCCTTTCGAGTAAGGACGATTCAGTCCTTCAGCATATTCATTGGGATCGTGTCATACTCGATGAGGCACATGAAATTCGTAACAAACAATCGCAAGTTTTTAAAAATGTATGTCGACTCAGTAGTTCCATCAAGTGGATCGTCACCGGTACACCTGTGTTTAATTCCATGCGTGACTTTGTTTCTCTGGCTACCTTCTTGGGTCTTTCGAAGATTGTGGTACAGGGTATGACCAGTAAAATCAAAGACATATATATTCTGCGTCGAACCAAGGATGATCTCTCAAAGATTAACGAACGCCTTCGCCTACCCCCGTGCCACTTTGAGAATGTCGAACTCGACATGTACCCCGAGGAGAAGCACTTGTATGAGTGTGCTTTTATCGAAGCTCAGGATACCATTAGGGAAGCATTTAGGACTGCACAGAGTTTGAGTTCAAAAAATATGGTGATTTTGGAGTGTCTTCTCCGTGCCCGACAATGTATGATTTGGCCCCAGATGTACATCGATGGTGTGGCTAAGCAAAACGAAACCGAACCTGAGCAGTGGGTGGGTAGATCTAAAAAGATGGAGACCCTCTTTGATATGTTGTCTTCACACCCCAATGAAAAGACGCTCGTGTTTTGTCAGTTTAAGGGTGAAATGAATTACATACAAAAAAATATCACTGGTAAAGTATTTAGGATTGACGGTTCAGTCTCCAACGATGATCGTGCACAGCGTATTAAACAGTTCAAGACAACATCAGGTGGTGCCACATTCATTATTCAGATAAAGTGTGGTGGTCAAGGTCTCAATCTTCAAGAGGCGACGAGAGTGTACATCACCGCACCCTCGTGGAACCCTGCAACTGAATTACAAGCCATCGGGCGTAGTCATCGCACTGGTCAGACACAAACAGTGCATGTAAAAAAGTTGTATTATAAAGAGACGGAGGAGTTTGTGAGTGTCGAGGAGGAGATGATGGCTCTTCAGGGACACAAATCCATCATATGCTCGAAAGTTTTGAATGACGAGAGGATTGAAAAACAAATTCCAGTAAAACGCACGACTGATAAAATTTCCATATTGGACATTAAAAAAATTTTCAAATCCTAATATAAGAATAATGTCTCCCAGTCGTGCCGAAGTTTTTCACGACAAGACCGGAACGCTCAAAACTGCCGGTGGTCTCATCCACAGCGATCTCATGATGAAGGATGGTCACATCGTCTCCAAGGCGAGAAGTAAGGCTTCCAAAAAGGCACTCAAGTCCAATCCCAACTTTAAAGTTTTTGTCCAGGCGGCTAAGAAATCGGATGGATTTGAACTGTCCCCAAAGAAGCGTACTAAGAAGTACAAGGAGATGACGAAATAAAATATGTTGTAAAAATAAACATGACACTCGCTGCGTGGAAAGAGTCTGTTAGAATAGCAAAAATAAATCAAAACATAGATCCAAAGAAATTTACCAGGATTCAAGGTAAACTTCTTGAGGAGGCTCAAGCTATATATAGTATTTTATTATTAAATAACAAATTGAAATCCTTTTAAATGCTGAGGCTCGTAGACCACAAGCTGATTCAACTTCCACGTACACCCGAACCTCCTATTCAAGAAATACACACTATTGAGTTCTACAATGGCATGCCCCGAATTTCTTGCATAGAGACCATTTGACACTTCATCGGTTTTAGGATTTTTATCCGCGTCAAAAACATTCGCCTTTAGCTGATCGTCCATGGAGACGTCCACCTTTACCCTGAATTTTGGCTCCCTCCCTTGACTTTCTTTTATATTTGAATTGAACATCGGTACAAGTTCATCCCTAGACATACACTTACCAAAAATGGCCTCACTCTGTTCAACTACATTATCAATCACCATATCCTCTAATCGACGCACAGAATTGTAAAATGTGTGCATGTAGCTCCCATCCTCATCGTACCCTTTGATGGCAAAATCCACGTTGTATTTAACATCACCCACCTCTGGTGTAAACCCAGAAATACCGAAAGGCATGTACATTCGTGGAAATTGCACACGGAGGGAAGTTCCTTGTTTAGTGGATATCACGATTTTACGATTATTAAATTCATTGAATTGTATATTGTCGATAGCCTTATCCATTTATTACTACCAATGAAATGAACGAAAACTTTAAGCGGAACAAGCCACACAATCAGGTTCCAAACTAAACTGAATGGGTCTAGCCTTCGCCTTTGATCGAAGATAGTACATTCCAGTCTTGAGACCCGACTTCCACGCGTACATGTGCATGGATGACAACTTCGAGAGGGTGGGACTCTCCATGAAGAGATTCATAGACTGTGACTGGTCTATGAAGCGACCACGGTCAGCCGCCATGTCTATGATACATTTCTGACTGATTTCCCATACAGTTTTGTAAATTTTCTTGATGTCTTCTGGAATGTCCGTGATGTTCTGAATCGATCCACCAGCCTTGACCATGAGATCCTTCATCTCTTTGGACCATAGACCCACGCGTTTCAGATCATCCACGAGGTGTTTATTCACAACCACAAACTCACCAGCTAATGTACGCCTCAGGTAGATGTTGGTCGTGTAGGGTTCGAAGCACTCGTTATTACCCAGTATTTGTGCAGTCGATGCGGTGGGCATGGGTGCCACGAGAAGACTGTTACGCAGACCGGTCGTCTTTACACGATCTCGCATGACGTCCCAATCGTATCTTCCACTGAATTTCGTCTCCCCATCCCACATGTCGGGTTGGAGAATACCCTCAGAAGCCGGAGACCCATGAAAGCTCTCGTAAGGTCCGTGGGTCTCTGCCAATTCCACACTCGCCTCCAATGCGGCGTGGTAGATGGTTTCAAATATATGAGCATTCATGAGACGCGATTCTTCACAATCGAATGGAAGACCACACATGATGAATACATCCGCGAGTCCCTGTACCCCCAAACCAATCGGTCGATGTTTCGTATTGGATCGCCTCGCAGTCTCAACTGGATAGAAATTACGATCTATGACTCGATTTAAATTTTTAGTCACCACCTTGGTCACTTCATGTAGTTTCACGTGATCAAAAGTTTTCGTCTCCACGTCCACATACTTTGGAAGGGCTATGGATGCCAAATTACACACAGATGTCTCGTCCTTGTCGGTGTACTCTAAAATCTCGGTACACAAGTTTGAACTCTTGATGGTACCTAAATTTTTTTGATTACTCTTTTTGTTACACGCGTCTTTGTAAAGCATATAGGGTGTACCAGTTTCAGTTTGTGATTTTAGAATCGCCTTCCATACATCCGTTGCGGGGAGGGTCACCGTAGCCAACCCATCCTCTTCATACTTGGTGTAGAGAGCCTCGAATTCATCACCAACGACATCACTGAGACCTTTCGCTGTATTGGGGCAAAAGAGAGACCAATTACCATTGGCTTCTACACGCTTCATGAATAAGTCTGGAATCCATAGAGCGGAAAAGAGATCTCGACACCTGGCATCTTCGTCACCTTGGTTGAGACGAAGTTCTAAAAAGTCCATGATGTCCGTGTGCCATGGTTCCAGATACACCGCGATCGACCCCTTACGACGACCAGCCTGATTGACATATCGAGCGGTGGCGTTAAATACTCGGAGCATCGGTATGATTCCGTCGGACTGACCGTTCGTTCCTTTGATTTTTGACTTGTTACCACGTACATCGTGGATATGCATGCCTATACCTCCAGCCCATTTGGAAATTTGAGCACATTCAGTTAGAGTACCGTAGATACCGTCTATACTATCCGCCTTGTTTGCAATGAGAAAACACGATGACATTTGTGGTCTAGGGGTACCCGCGTTGAAGAGTGTAGGTGTCGCATGAATGAATAATCCTTGAGACATGTTGTCATAGGTTTCTATGACGGATGGAATATCCCTTCCATGAATACCTATCGCGACTCGCATAAACATGTACTGTGGAGTCTCTATGAGTTTATTATCCACCTTCTGAAGATAACTCTTCTCGAGCGTCTTGACACCAAAATACCCGAAATCAAAATCCCTGTCGGGTTTGATGTGATCCTTGACAGCCTGAGCCACCTCGGCGACCTCATCAGTCACGATACCAGCCTTTTGGAGTTTCTTCATCGCCAGATGAACGTTGTTAGGACAGACCTTCTGAATGTTACTCGCGATGATTCGAGTAGCTAAAATTTCATAATCAGGGTCAGATGTAATCATACCTACACAAATCTCTGCTGAAAGTGTATCAATTTCTTGTGTGGTGATGTTATCATACATAGATGAAAATACCTGCTGAGCAACCTTGGAAGAATCACAATTATCAGAGAGTCCTTGTGTCAAATTCTTGATCCTATTGGTGACATTATCGAATTTCATATCCTCAATACGACCTGAGCGTTTAATGACCCTCATATACATACATATACTCTTTTATTTTTAACTACATTACTGCGTGAGATCTTTACTCCTGACGGGTACGGTTCCAAATACCTCGAACTTCCTAGTAGGTTGAAGGAGATAGGTGTTAACGAAGAAAGCCCCCTCTTCACCAGGCTTAGAGACGGGTGGATAAGATCCCACGAAACAGGCTGGGGATTTGCATGGAATGTCATCGATGATTGTAGGCTTATTATTAAATTCAGCAAAGTCTAACATTTACTACGTACACACAATTTTTTTCGGTGACTATATTAAATGTCTGACACACTCACACAGTGTGACACGCCATTGAATACCCTCTTTTTTTCAGACTTTAATAAACATCTTCTCCAGCGTGGCATTCGCCAGGCGTTCAAGAATAAGACCGGTATCGCCATCGATTATCAAAGTATCGACGACTTACAGGGAATCATGCGAATGGTATTCATCAATAATTCCGGTGACCATTATACAAGAGTGAACGAACAGGTAAAGGAACTCAACACACGAGTCATCGTTACGGCTATATCCCAGATTCAAACTGGAGTTTCACAATACATCGCATATGCCAAGGATATCGATACCATTTCAACACCCCTCGATAAACCTATAAATACGAGTACGGTCGGTAAAAAAATTGGTTACAACGATAAGATTGGTATTAATTAAAGATATAATTCTCTTGAGTACTAAGTCATGACTTTGAATTACTACAAACAAGAAACTGAAAAAGTCTGTAAATCTAAAGGATGGGATAGAGCTGCCATAGATACCGTATGGCTCCTACTGACGGAAGAATTCGGAGAACTCGCATCCGCCATTAGGCAGTATAAACGAACTTTTAAAAAGACGAATCTGAAAAAGGATAGAGGTACGGATGTCATGATGGAAATGGGGGATGTGTTCAGTTATCTGTTTCAATTAGCACATATGTTGAATGTTGATCTAGATAAAATGTGGGAGGAGCATAATGTAAAAATGATGAGTAAAAAATATATTCTAAAGTAATAGTAAATATGAGTGAATATATGCTCAGTGATGAAGATACGATGAATGATGTAAACCCATTTGTCACACACGATTTTTCACTTCCAGGTGGTGTGCGTCAAATGAATCGTCCAGATGATTTTGTAGAAATAAAGGATGTGATTGATATACCAGTGTTGAAGAAGTCTGTGTACTGTGATACACATCTATGTAGGGAAATGACAGATAAACCAGTGGTCATGAATAAAGTTGTACATCCTCGACGCAACATAGATAGAGGGTTTACCTGCTCCGAAAGGAGCATCCCACGAGCACATAATAAGAATCGTGTGAAAATGTTTTATTGGTCTATCATCATTGTTCTAATTCTATTAACTTTAATACTTTTGAAAAGTACTCGAGCCTAGATGGTTCGGTACATGATTGAATAGCTTGTGGAATACATGTCTTACATAATATGGTCATGATTTCCATCTGCCAGTCGGTGGTCATGGATACCCTAGGGGGTTGAAAAGATGAATCTAGAATTTTCATGGCGTGAACCAAACGAATTATCACATCGTTCGGCTGTTCGTAAAGCATGATCGTGTCGAATGTGAGTTCCGCCATGCGCTGCCAAACTTCAAATGTCTTTCTCACCATGGTGTCCAAAAACTTTTCATACACGAGTGAATGTTTTTTGGATTCTATACGAGTCCAGTTCGCAGTGGGTTCTGTATTTATGTAATCAGTAAATGTGGTGTACCCCTGTTCCTTGGTGTATTTATCATACACGATCTCAACGTACGAGAGATCTGACTCGATGTCGTGAATGACTTTCGCCGACTTTACAAATGATGACATGTACTATAATTAAAATTTAAATCTCTAAGTATACTATATGGACGAAACTGTAATCATTCTCATCGTGTTGATGGGTTGTTTTTGTTGTATGCTCTTGATGGGAGGGCTCGGATGGTTCATCACCAGGCCAGAGGAAGGTGATGAGTGTAAGGGTAAAGATAAAAAAGGTGAGTATGAGATTGACGAGGATGGTAAATGTGTGTTGGTCTCGTGTGACGATGGATACGTCATATCCGGTAAAAAATGCGTGGAGGACCTATCTGGTGAGACGTGTACATCGACCACAAAAGTCACTGGTGGAGTTTTCAAGACGGACGTGGCTGGGGCCTGCGTGCTCGATAGCTGCTCCACGGGATACGAGTTGACCACCGATGGCACTGGGTGTACGAGAGAGACGTGCACAAAAGATGGCGCCGACGTGCATGGAATATATCTAAAATCCACATCGAACATAAACATGTGTGAACTGGATTCGTGTGAAGAAGGTACGATCATGGTGGCAGGTAACTGTCACACTGTCTATACCGTCTCGAATGTGTATATCGAGAATGACAGTGGTTCGGATATCGGTATTAATTCCCTCAAAATTCTGGATGATACTGAGGGTAGTAGAAAATCAATTTCTATTAAGACAAGTGATATTTTCGAATCATCCGGCAGCAGCAGCGTCACTGACCCCGAGAAACTCATCGAAACGGGCGACACCTTCGCGAGCATCCCTGCCGGAAAATATATCGATATAGGGTTGGGTGCGGATACGAAAATTTCACAGGTATCTTTCAAGGTCAGCGCCGTAACCAGTGGAATAAAACTCAAATTCGGTAAATCCGGTAAATTCAATGAATCGAAGGAGCAAACAGCTGTAGAAAATACAGAAACGGATAAAAAGACATACACCTATGATGATGGTAAGTGGACTTACTCCACCTAAGTGAAGCTTTCACATATGAAAATGTATATATGAAATTTGCAACATGTACTCGTCAATTGCCAACAATAGTTTTTCCTATCTCTTGACCCTCGATGAGATACGAAAAAATCTTCCGGAAGAGACGAGACCTTCATGGGTCAAGATTACGACCATCACTATGGTATCCAACTTTATTCAAGAGATTGACATAAGGCGTCTTCGAGCCGCATTTGAAGAAATTGGGTCCTATAGGATGCGACGCAAGGGCACAAATTCGAGTGGATTCGAATGGAAGTTGAAGCCCACGACATTTTATAATCAGGTGACACTCACATACAACGACAATTACAGTACAAAGTCTGTGAAGGTTTTTCCAAATGGGAGTATCCAAGTGGCTGGATGCAGTGACCTTTTTGACTGTAAGAGGATCATCACACAACTTGTGTATATATTAAAACATTTTCTACAGATGACGATCGAACTCCCTCCCAATTCGTTTAGGGTTGTGATGATCAATTCCAATTTCAGTCTTAATTATAACATCAATCTCATGTTGGTGGCGAGATGGTTTGAGGAGTACAATGATATATTTAAGGTTTCGTTCGAACCGGATAGGTACTCGGCGGTCAAGATTAAGTTCAAGCCAAGTCATGAGATGAAGGAAATCACATGCAGTATCTTCAGTACGGGTAAGATTATCATCACTGGAGCTGAGACTCTCAAAGAGATTGCATTTGCCTATAACATCATCAATCATCACATCAATGAAAATGAAAATATCCGAGTATCTCGTACGAGTGACACGGATATATTTGATGTATATCTGGGTTACAAGTGTGAACCATTTGTGAAAAAACTCAGAGAGAAGGGTTTTCATTCATGGATGTTGACTATAAAAAATCATCAAATTAATTTCTAATTTTATAATAAAATGTCTCAAAGGCTTGGTATGGCTGATGGTCGGTGTTTCACCATAAACACTTCTTCTCAACTGTTTAACAATTACATGATGGATAAAAATGGTATTTCGTTTGAGGATAACTATTCGTATCGTCAGTTGCTCCAGAAACAGGGTCCCGAAATTTTATCCGACATTCAGGATAATACTCCCTGTCACACGTCTAATAAACCCCTTCTCAAAGTTCCCAACATTTATTAACTGAGATAAATTACAAAAAATAAAGTTATACTATTCTTTATAGAATGACGACATGTTCCATTTGTCTCAGTGAAGTCAGAGAAACGAGACAAAATACTCCAATACACTGTGGACATTTATTTCATTCTCACTGTCTTCAATCTTGGAAGGATAGAGGTAAGAATACATGCCCCACTTGTAGAAAGATATTTGATGCTAATAAATTTAAAGTGTTTGTGACTATACAAAACAATCACACAGATGATTCAAATACTGTGTCATTGAATGAAGAATCTATATTAAATATCATGGATTTGTTTGATATTACATTTGATGTTCGTGACAGTTTAGACCTTGACAGTCTTTTTTCGGACCTTGGGGTGAGTCTTTCCGACTTTGATCCCTCTATCTTTGACACAGAATGAACTACAATATCTCTCATAGTTTAGTCCAGGGTAATTACGAGATGACTTTCGGGGATTTATAATAACTTTACCCTTTGCATCTGTCAGGAGGGGTTTAGTTGCCCACCCACGCTTGTGACTGAATATATTGGCTTTAAATATAATACGCTTACCTACCTTGAATACCCCACCTTTCTTTATCCGTGATTCAGGTATTTTAAAGAACTTTGCCACGGATGAAATCGTATCACCAGGTTTTATTTTATACTCAACAACTCCATGCTGTTTGTAAAAGTGGAAATCTCCTTGACGAATATAATTTGTCGGTCTTCCAGGCGAGACAAACATCATGATTTTAAAGTATCCCTTTTTACATTTTTCATCAGCTTTAGCCCTATATACTTTTGTGGGATTATCTGAAATCACTCTATTTGGTAAGTTTGTACAATGAGTGTAGGTGTGGTTATTATCTGACAGACCGGATCTGTCACCGGGTATGGACTTCTGCCATCTATACGCTTCATAGTCACCCACTGCATACGCATAACAATTATTGTTATTTATACCAGTGTTAGAACCCCAGAATCTGGTGGTGAATCTCTTTTCAGAACCACTCAATGGAAGTCTTTTCATTTACATACACACTAGAAAAAAATATTTATATGTAATAAATGATTCAAGAGATTACCAAAGCTGATTCCAAGTCTGACGCACTCACTGAGTTTCTTACTTTTGTGCTCATGCTACTCATCAGCACGTTCATTCTTCGTATCGTCTGGAACCGTTCCCTCGTGAAGCACATCACGGTACTCAAGCCCATCAACACCCTACTCGATGCCTTTATCCTTTCGATTGGTATCTCCGTCGTCAGAGGACTTTAAACTTCTTTATAACCGGTAGACTGTTCACCATCTGGGTTCATTAGTGTGGGGTAAGCTTCCATACCATCACACCCACCTTTGTCACAGTCGACGAACGTGTACTCCTTACCATTCTTTTTCATGTATTCTAACTGTTTTCGGGTCCAGCCACAACCCATGGTTCCGAAAACAGTCCAACCCTTTTTAGAATCGACTTCACCGGTAGGTTTTTTCTTACCCATTTGGATAAAGATGTAAATATCGATCAGTGCGAGGATGATAAAAGCAATCATTGTTATATTACTTGATAAGATTTTTTATACGGATACATATTTCACTTTTTTTCAATTTTGGGTTCATGTTGAATATTTTTACTAAATCATCTTTCTTATAAAGTCTACACTTGCGACGACCAATCTTTACTTCATTGTTTTTATTAATCGTGACCAGCTTGGCTAAGGGGACGTCGTTCTTGGATTTGGGTACCAGCTTGGCTAAGGGGACGTTGTTCTTGGATCTGGGACTGTTAGACTTGGGCTTGGGCTTGGGCTTGGGCTTGGACTTGGGCTTGGGCTTGGGCACCAACTTGGCTAAGGGGACGTCGTTCTTGGATCTGGGACTGTTAGACTTGGGCTTGGGTACCAGCTTGGCTAAGGGGACGTTGTTCTTGGATCTGGGACTGTTAGACTTGGGCTTGGGCCTGGGTTTGGGTTTGGGTATAGGCTTTTTAATAATAGGTTTATTCTTCGCGAGAATTTGTTTAGCTTTTTCGAGTGCTTCTTTAGATCCCAATTGTTTTTTAAGAATAGGTTTAAATGGAACTGGTTTAGTTTTTTCCGCGTGACTTAAAATTGATTTCAATACATTATGTTTTTTCTTTTCGGATAAGAACGGATGATTAAGTACATCTTCGAATGTAGGTAACTCTTTATGTTTTACCAGTTTGAGTCGCCCAGAAGAAACATAGTCGGTATATGGATAAAGATAGTCATTCGGATATTTAAACAAACTCCATATAAAGTTTTTAATTATATTCGAATGTGAATATCTGTGAATAATGTATAGTATATATTGTAAATCATACATTGGATGAGACGCACGTGAAATTCCAGAAACGGTGAGTTTACCGGCATTTACTCGTGGATTTTTTATACCCTTCATCACCGCAAATCCAAAATCGATCATGACAACTTTACCATTTTTCGTGACTATGATATTATTCCAATGTAAATCATGATGTCTAAAATTTGGAAATTTTTTATGAATATTATAGAGATTTGTGACAATCTGTCTAATGACGGATTTATATTCGGATATACCTGGATTACTCTTCATCCACTGTTCGAATGGTACACCATCTATGTACTCCGAGTATAACACGTCTCTATTATCACACGTCTTATAGTGGTACATAACAGGAACCCCCATACCTTCGAGTTTTTTTGCGATGGTGTATTCCATTTTAGCACTTGGGTCAGATGTAAATTTTATCGCGACTTTCTTTTGACATGCATCATCTATACACCCAAAATATACTACACCGTACCCACCCGCACCAATTTTAAAAAGTCGCCCCTTTTTAATATTTTTCAGATTATCTATTCTGGGTGCATACAATTCTGACTTTGGATCGCACCCCTTGGCACCTTTTAAAAGTTTTTTTAATTCATTCGCAATCATACTTATTAAAAACCTATATTTTTTTCTAAATTTCTAAGTAAACAAATCAACCATACCGGGACCAAATATTCGTGTATGATTGGTTAGTGTTTTATAATAACCTAGTTACAATTTTTTTTAATTCTCATCAACTTCGACTTCAATTTCATCCTCATCCTCATCTTCATTGGAAGTATCTACACCTTGAAAAGCAAATGATGGTAGCTTCGCAGAATCCTCGACGAGTACCTGCTGCAATCTGATAGTGACACCAAATTTATTATCGATAAACCAAATCTGATTGATGTCAACGATGGCCATACACTTTCTACCCTTTTCGATCGAGTCGAGTTCAACCTGTTTCTTCTGCATCGAATAAGCCTCTGGAACAAAAGAACCATCACTCTTGGTGAGTACCTTCAATTTAATGGTCGATGGATATTGATCCTTACCAGGGCGAACGATGGGCTTGTAGAGAGCTTCTCTGAGAACAGCCACATTAAACTCTTTACCGAGCCATTCCTTAGAGTTTTGAGACACTGTGTTCACGATGATATCATCGAGCTTCTTGAATGTTTCATGGAGTTCCATTGCTTCTTGATTATCGGGATCGAATGAGAGATCGAGAGAATATGATGTGCGTCCAGTGGTTTCATCGGTAAACGCACTCAGGCCATAGGGTGAGCGCAGGAATGGGAATTGAATGTAGAGTTTCTTGTTGTCACTCGAGTTGAGGTAGACGGCTTTTCCGCCATTCTTATTTTTACGAAGTTTCGAGAACTGCACGGATTCGGCAGAGAATTCGGAGGAGCGTTGGATAGTGAGAGACATTGTTTCTTTGTTATGTATATACTATGAATGATTACTTTAAGTAAATTTTTTTGTGAGTATACTATAAAATAATCATGCAACTATTTAAAGATTGTGGATGTGGCTGTAATGGTAAAAAGCAGGAAAATAAGTTCATCATCTCCGTGATATCCGGTCTGACATTTTTCATAGTCGCAAATCCAGAGACATTTCGTCTCGTGCGACGTGTACTCGGACCCAGGATAGCTACCCCCACTGGGTGCCCCTCGACTTTGGGTCTGGTCGTGCATGGAATAGTTTTCACATTGATCGTGTGGGGTATGATGAACATAAAGAAGGAGGGGGTCGTCAAGAGTGGTTGTGGGTGTGGTTCCAAAAAAGGAACCAAGATGGTCGTAAAGCCACCTCCACCCCCCATGGTTGAAGCTCCTGATCCCGAACCCGAATTTAAAGAACCCCGAATTGATCTGATTGACACTGGTAAACATCTAGAGCCGATGTCTCTTCAATCTGACGGCACTCAGTTTTAAAATTCTTCATTAAATCCTATGACATCTGTGTCATCATCTAACTTTCCATAGTCACCGACTCGTTTTTCGAAAAAGTTGGTTTTTCCATCCAGACTGATATTTTCCATGAAATCGAATGGATTCTTAGAACCCCAAATCACCGGTTTACCAATTTGTTTGAGTAGGCGATCTGAAACATATTGGATATATTCGGACATTTTCTCAGAATTCATACCAATCAGATTACATGGGAGGGCATCTAGGATAAAAGCCTTCTCTATTTCAACAGCCTCCTTGACTATCGAATGTAAGACTTCAACAGATGGTGTATTCCTCAGTAATTTGAAGAGTTCGAGAGCAAACTCTTGGTGAAGACCCTCATCCCTCGATATGAGTTCGTTACTGAAACATAACCCTGGCATGAGCCCCCTCTTTTTGAGCCAGAAGATGGCACAAAAACTTCCGGAGAAAAAGATACCCTCTACACATGCAAACGCGAATAGACGTTCCGCGAAAGTACAAGATTTCGTGTCGAACCATTTGAGGGCCCATTTCGCTTTACGCTCTATACAGGGGACAGTCTGAATAGCTTCAAAAAGATGCCTTTTTTCAGACGAATCCTTGATGTACTTGTCAATCAATTTAGAGTACGTCTCTCCATGAACCATCTCATTGTGTGCTTGATACGCATAAAACGACCGAGCTTCTGAAATCTGAACCTCATCAGCAAAATTATTATTTATGTTTTCAAAAACGATGCCATCTGATCCGGCAAAGAATGCCAAAATATATTTTATGAATTTTTTCTCATTATCATTGAGAGATTTCCAGTCGTCCATGTCACTAGAGAGGTCAACCTCTTCAGCGGTCCAGTTGGACATTTGAGCCTTTTTGTACAGTTCCCACAGATGAGGATACTTTAACGGAAAAACTGTAAATCGATTGAGGGTAGGGGTGGTGATCGGTTCATATTCATTCTCTATGAAATCTTGAAAATCAAAATAGGTTCCAATGTGACGATCGTTAACAAAAATCTGTGGATATGTCGAAACTGATTGACCACATATTTTTTTGAGTTCTTCTTTATCGACCATCACGCTTTCATACTCCAAATCTTCTGACTCGCATAGATTCTTGGTGTGATCGCAATATTGGCATCCCTCTTTTGAGTAAATTATAACTTTCATCTGTGATATTATCGATGATATTTTTTTGTCCCAAAACTCTAAGCATGATTATACCCGCTGAAATAAACCAAAATGATATAGTAAAGATTTTAGTAAATGAGGATGGGCTGGAGGATGAGATGTACGGTGTAGTTGGTATGAATACAGGAAAAACTTTGGGTATACACTATCTCAACCCAAGTGAATTAGTATACAAGTCGGCGTGTGTCTATACACTTGATACGGACACCACCTGTCCTGCACCCTATGAAAGTGTGATGGAACACTATCCGTCAGGAACGACATTTGAAGACCTGAATATGAAACCAATCGGTACCAATATGTTTGCATACTACAGTGAAATTGATTCGAACGCTTCTGATAGCGACATTATCATTGAAACTGATTCAGACTTGAGTGACTTTGTTGTTTCCGATGGTGAAAACGAAGCACCACCTGATCATAGAGAGGTGGATAGTGAGTGGGCAAGATGGGAACCAACAACACCAGGAGCTAAATATTTCAAAGAAGTAATAGATAACCTAAGTGCTCGCGTGTGATTGGAATTTCTAAAAACATTACCAAATATAAAATGCTGGCAACTATTTGGTCCGATCTGGACAATATACTTAATCAACAAAAAAAGGATGAAGAAGAGTCAGTAAATATTTACACTTGTCGTGAATGCTCAGGAATTAAACTTTATTCCCAAGAGGGTCTCCCCACATGCTCTGAATGTGGACTCGTGGACTCGTACTTCGTGGACGACACAGCTGAATGGACCAATGGTATTTCAGAAGATGGAAAAGTGAATGATTCTTCAAGATGTGGTAATCCCAATACAAACCCTGAACTGTTTTCACAACATTGGGGGAAGGGAACTGTCATATCTACTAAACGATCATCCACTTATGAAAATAAACGGATGGCAAGGATCAACTTTCATATGTCCATGAATCACAAGGATCGTTCACTTTTCCACGCTTATAAGGATATGGATGAAGCGTGTCATACCCTCCCAGAGGTGGTGTTGAAGGATGCCAAAATGCTTTACAGAAAGTTTAATGATGAAAAACTTACGAGAGGTGCAGTTCGTCTAGGTATCAAAGCAAATTGTATCTTATATGCGTGTAGACTCGCCAAGCACCCTCGCACCACGAAGGAGGTGGCTGACATGTTTGGTATTCAATCGAAAGATATTAGTCGTACGACACAAATATTTAAGGATACTATCATGGGTGTGACGGAAAAGAATTATGTGACGAAGGCATTCGATGTCATGCAGCGCCTTCTCAACTCATTCGAAGTGACGAAGGAGCAGCGATTACAGTGCATTAAAATGTGTAACGCCACAGAAGATTGTGTAGAATTGATGAGTAAAACACCTAATAGTGTAGCATCTGCCATTATTTTCATCGTATTGTCTCCAAATATTTCAAAGGCGGAAATGTGTGAAAAATGTTCTGTGTCCGCACCGACTCTTAATAAAATTGAAGTTATTATTAAAAAACACTTAGAGTTAAAGTGACTTGTAATGTTATATGGTCAAATTATTCCTCTCAACTCCGTGTTATGGTGGTTTATGTCTCGAGCGTTATATGAGTAGCATAATTCGTCTTCAGATTCTATTGATACAAGAGGGTGTTCAATTGTTATTGGATACTACTGAAAATGAATCACTCGTCCATAGAGCCCGTAATGTTTCCGTAGGTAGATTTATGCAAAAAACAGATTGTGAATATTTCATGTTTATAGATGCCGATATAGATTTTGATCCGGTCTCGGTGGTCAGACTCATCAAGTCTGGTCATGACATATCTGTCGCGTGTTATCCTAAAAAGGTTATCATGTGGGAACAGGCCGCGGATGCTATTAAAAACGGTGACGAACGAGACATGTCCATGATATCCTCGAGTTTGGTGGTGAATATTGGTGCACAGAGTCGACCGGTTGAAAATGGATTCATAGAGATTTTGGATGGCCCCACTGGGTTTATGTTGATTAAACGAAATGTTTTCAAGACACTCGAAGAAAAGTTTCCAGAATTGTGGTGTAAAAATGATCACCAAAATAGAGACTTTGATGAATATCATGCCGTTTTTGATTGTATGATCGACCCCGATAATCGACGATACCTTTCGGAAGACTATGCGTTTTGTAGGCGTTGGCAACTGGCGGGGGGTAAAATTTATGCCGATGTGAATACGACGCTAGGACACGTTGGTAATTTACCATTTTCTGGATGCATGAATGACAGGCTTAAGGTTTAAGATCGTGACATGTATACATGAAGATTACCACGATTATCGTCACCAGAACAAAAGCATGTAGTATCAAGACTCTTCACTCTATTCTTCGCTTGAATATCGTGTGTATACAAAAAGGAATTCAGAATAATATTGTATATGTTAACGATGATCCTTATGAAAAAACAGAGATGATTCAGAATTACATGAAGAATACCGATAGGATTATTTTTATAGATTTTGGTGTTGGTCTCGACAATGGTAGTCTTGAGCAATGCGTAGAGCCCCACGAGAATGTTGGTTGTCTCGTCTTTCCCGGTGTAAAAGAGGGTGTCGATTGGACTCTCTTCAAAGAGAAGATACAAAACGACTCAAAGGAACCCATAGAACAAATGGGAATGCATTTCGACACGGAGGTTCATAATAAAATTTCAGAAAATATTTATAATGTCACGAGAACCAGTGCAAAAGCCTGGATGATGAATACAAAAAATGTCATTAAATCGCAAAGTAAGTGTAAAGATAAAAAATTAAGCAATAAATTATTCGACAAACTCAAACAACAGGATGTTCGTATTTATGCATATACAGCATCTAAGTTGACGATGACTTATACTCATGAATGTATGAGTAGTATCGTAAACGCCTCTGGTGTAAAAGTCAATTAAAGTTTTCACCTTATATCACAATATGTCCACTGCGTTTTACAAGTATGTCACTGCCTATATCCATACTCAATGGGGTACCAAAAATTTTTTTCCCGGTCCTCAACCCGTATCCATTGAGTATAGACATTTCCCAATTTTGAAAAGTGGAGAGTATTATGTATGTGAAAAGACCGATGGAGAAAGATGTATGATGGTGGCTCTCACATACGAGGGTCAGAAGCGTTGTGTATTTGTAAATCGTAATTTTAAAATGACTGATGTTACAATTCGCCTTAATAATTCGGCATATGAAGGTACCATTTTAGATGGTGAACTCTATGAGGGCACCTTGATGGTGTATGATGCCGTAATTGTTTCGGGTGTACCCGTATGGGACAGATCACTCGATAAACGGTTATCAACTATTAAAGATTTTATGAAATCCATCATATACATGAAGTCCGATGTACACAGACTCAAATGTAAAACTTTTCATCACATGAAGGACTTTGCACATTTTATGGATGTGTATCTCCCCACTGTGGAGCAAAAAATAGATGGCCTCGTGTTTACACCCGTGAATGAAACGGTGAGAACTGGTACACACGAGACGATGTTCAAATGGAAACCGAGGGAGAAGAATACCATAGATTTCCTCATGAAGTGGGAACCGACTCGAGAGGTTCCTGGGGTCGTAAAGGGGGAATACAGGTGGAGACTGTATGTACAGGAAAAAGGTAAGTTGTATTTTGAGAGTGAAATATCTACCAACGAACCATGGTACGAGGATGGAGCCATCGTAGAATGTCAGTACATCAATTGGGAAGAACCCATGTGGTGGAAGCCAATCAAAAGACGATTCGATAAGAGTCACCCAAATAACAGAAGAACATTCTACAGAACAATAGTCAACATTAAGGAGGATATTCAGATGAAAGAGTTTTTAGATTGTAGACCATGAGATAATGTCTAGCTCATTTATTGTTTTCTTCAAAATGAAACCTTAGTGGATTCAAACCTTCCATTATTAAAAGACTTAAGAAAATGGTGCGATACAATAATGATATGGATCTATTCGATGTTATTCATCCCTTAATTGATGCACACAAAGATGAAGAAGATATTGAAATTGAATTTAGATTTGGAAAACACAATGGAAAATTATTCGACACCAATGTGGGAAAGGATGTATGGTCAAGGGTCCTCAAGGGTCTGAAAAAGTACGATGGGTGGGAGCGGGTGGACTCGTCCGTATCCGATGTGTATTACAATGATTCGAGTAATGTCAGAATCACACGAAATAATGACACTAACGAACAAAGTATGATTCAAAAAATTACAGTCGTCAAGAAGGACTTCACGAGGGATCCCCTCGATGTTAGAATCTGTATATCGAGGGAGATACCTACATCAGGTGAATACGATATGGATAGGGTGCGTACAAAAACGAGACATTCATTTGTGAGGAAAAATCTGAGTATAGATATGACCATCTCTACTGGTGACAATTTGGATAAAGATTCTGAAGATGAAACATCTTATCAGATTGAACTTGAAATTGTAAATCCATCTAAGATTGATAACCTTCGGAATATACTTCAAAAAATTACAGATGTGTCTAAATTATTTCCATGTTCATAATTTCTCAACCTTTGCCTTAGCCCCGAGGGTCTTCGCCTTGTTATTCACATTATTCTTAAATTTGAGCCAATTGTTTCTGAATGCTTTCATTCTCTTTTCTGTGGGTTTCGTCTTTTGATCCATGATGAAATTGACAGCCGCTCGTCGATATTCATTTCTCATGTTATAAGCGATACCAGTGATATTGACGGTATTCATAAGATATTTTCTCTCTAGATTCCTACGGCGTTCAAATTTCCACCGTTCTACCACCTTTTTCTTTATGTAATCCACATCTCCTTTGAATGGTATATTCAACTTATTTTTACGGTTGATTAGTTTTATAGCAGACTTCATATTTTTAATATCCTGATTGATATTTGGTTTATATCGCTTCATCCACTTATTACCATAAAGTTTTATAATATCTTCACGAATCGATTTATCATCGAGACGCCTCTTGATCATGGCATTCCCCTTTTTGACATTCATTTTTTTAGGGGGTACAACCTTTTTAGGGGGAGGGGGAGGGGGAGGGGAAAGGGTGGCAGCTTTATTTTTAAATTGTTCAATCTTTTTACACAAAGAAACTTTGGTGTCTGTGGGGCTTATGGAAATATTAAGGATTTTAGCTACTCGAATGATTTCGGGTTTTTTTAGATCCTTGCACAACTTTTTACCAACTTTCATGGTATTACCTTTTCCCACGAGAGGTACATTTTTATTCGCATTTTTAAATGTCACTTTTTTGGTACCGGATGTGTTTTGAATCCTTTGACAAATCTCACCCTTCGTAGCCATCCTCGAACCATCCTTCGTTTTAGTTCTGAAATTCATCACACCCATCTGACGAGCTAGATTAACGAGTTCTTTCTTTTTTAATTTTTCACATTTTTTAGTATTAATCTGAAGCACATTCATATACGACTTGGTTAAAATTTTGGAAACAGGTTTTTTCTTTTTTGGGGGTGGAGCCTTTGTCTTGACACCTCCGTCGAAAATTCCAGTCACATTAATCATTCCATCTGCATCTAGTTTTTGTACGAATGTTTTACCGAACGTGTAACTCTCGAGCATATCCGATGGATTTTCCGCACCAGAAATTTGAATGTTTCCACTTTTCGTGATGATGTACTTTTTTTTATCAAAATACGCATACAGAAATGGAGACAACTCGGGTTCATATGATACTGAAGTCATACCATATTTTTTCCCATATTTTGAAATCATCGTGAGATCCTTAAACACACCATTAATTCTAAACTGACCACTGAGATTGTTGTAAGTAAATGGATTGTAAAAGAAAGGTTGTCCTTTTGTGTAAGTCTTGACCACGTATTGTCTTATCAGTTCGGGTTGATTGCTGATGTTGGTACCCACAAAACCACCGGAGAATCTAATTTTACCGTTACGATAAAAATTTACAGTCGCCCCCTTACTCTCCACACCATTTGAGATGACGAGCATGATTTGTACCGTGAAGAAATTTTTATTCATATCACCTTTGGGTCCAGCCTCCTTCGTGTGTGAAAATCCAGTTTTAAACTGCCCAAAAATACCTTTTATCTCCTTTGTGTCTATATAAAGACCTTCACCTATAGGGGATTTGGGTCTAGGTGCATTCTTGAGTATTTCTTTGAGGTCCACGATATTTTCCTTCTGTCCAAAACCAGAGTCTACAGTGGCGTTAAACATACCAGGGTTCAATTTACTCATCTCAAGACCAGTGAGAAGTCCCGCATTTTTTAAAAATGCGTTGATGTTAATATCCTTGAATTCATTCACAAATGGATCGTTGTACGAATTATTATTTACGAGGTTTTTTTGTAGTTTATTTGGCACCTCAATTTCCTCCATAGCCATTTCCAATTCTTTTGCAAAATTATTATTGTTGTTGTTGTTACTATTCGGTGATTGAATTCTCACTCCAGAATTTTTTACAAAATCACGCACCCTTTGGTTCATAATACTACATATTGATATTTTTTTTATATGTCATCAGTGAATGTGAGATCGTCACTCACTACATCCAGACCATATATAATAGGTTGATTCTTGCATACACGCCCCTTGTATTTTACTGTTTCCACTCTGACTTCGATATTACGAGAACTAAACGGACCAGCGTAGAAATCCTGATGAAATTTGTGATTACCCAGGTTATTCTCCTTACAGTGTTGATTAAACTTGGCTATGAAGTCCTTCTGAGGTACGAATAACTCCTCACCCATCACAACATTCGTGGATTCCAAAAAGTTTGTGAGACTACTCGCCACCATAGCCACTTGTTTTTGAATTTTCTTAAAGTATTTTGGTACTACATTCCAGATATCCTTACTACCATATTTATTCGCATAATCGAGATAACCCCTCACACACTTGAGGAGAATGATGGGAAGTTCGTTGTGAAGTTTCTCATCTAGTTTTATATCAGCATCACTGACTTGAATACCAAAGTTCCATGGCAGAATACGCCTGAGTACCGATCCCGAGTTATCCTTCCAGTTTGGAACCTCATTACCACCCAGTACACCTGGGACCTTCCATTCGATCGAAACAGCCGTCTTATTTTTCACGGCGACGGATACATCTTCTCCAGATACGATAGACTGAAACTCGGCTTGCTCGAGTGCGAGATCACCCTTCACTTCGGGAGCTATAAACATGAATGCATCTTTAATGGCTGAAAGACCGAATTTCTTTTCAATGTTATTCGAAAGTGTACCCACATCTTCATTTTCATAGAATTTTTTAAAAACCTTCGTGATGAGAGTGGATTTACCAGATCGCGCGATACCCTTGAAAAATGGAATCACCTGCCATCCATCCATCTCACCCACATCAAAACAAAGTCTACCTCCCATGACATACGCCCAATTACACACTTCATCATCTAATTTTTGATACTTCAATACAGAGTCGAAATAAGGTGTCGGAATCTTGGTCCAATCTTCTACATGAGAAAAGTCATCAAATTGCTGATCAAAATATTTACAAGCCACTATACTTGGATCGAGACATGCATATTTGTCACTCTTGTATGGATAAAATCGACAATCGTACACACCTCTATCTGGAATCCATTCTTTACCCACGAAGACACCATTCTTAAATGACCACACGTGTCGTCTTTTTTTAATCTCTGGAAATTGTGCATCTTGACATTTGGATATATTATCTATAACATCTCTGAAGATTGAACCCTTACTCGTGAAATTTTTCCAATTGACGAAATTACTCTCCTTTTTGGGAAGGGAATAGACAAATTCTTCAATTGTGAATATGGGGTTCCACGCTCTGGTTCGATACCCATCGATAGTTTTAATCTCTTCACAACAGTGACCTTTGTAACGCCTGTACCCGGCCCTATAAGCTTCCTTCAGAGTAATGATGAGACATTTTTGAAATGCCGTCGCCTTTTCAATTTCTTCATCATCCATTGTGGATGGATCAGTATAGACGGGGACCCTAGGTAATGCCGTAGGAGCGATGACTCGATCGAATGAAATCTGGTGTCGCCTCACATTTTCAAACCCATCTTCAATCTGAAGAATAATATTATTGATTCGCTTACTAATGGTAATGTCGTCTTTGTATGAATATTCTTTTTCGTGAATTTGTACATGACTATTCAATTGAATGAGATAGTTTATCATTCTATTCTTGAAACCTCTTATGGCCATGATGTCAATTTTATCAGGGAATGGAATACCATCTTCATTCAAATAATCAGGATGTATAAATTGTCTATATCCAAGTTTAGTAGCTCTATCCATACATGGAATGATACCATCACTATTGTGTAAGTACCATCGAAATTCAAAGTTTTCGATGAACCTCAGTACCTGTTCCTCATTCATTGACTGGACATTTTCTTTCTGAAGCTCAGTGAGTGCTTCATAAATATTAGGATCCTTATCAATGAAGTGAGTTTGTCTCATTTTACATTACATACATTTTTTATCCTTAAGCGGTATTCATTTTATTAAGTATCTTTATAAGAATTTTATTTTGAGTCTGGAGTTGGGTTGCGATATTCACCAACGCTGAACACACAGTGTCACCATCCTCCGTGGCCATGAGGGATGTCATGAGTTCACCTAGGTCGATACCAGTTTCCATGGGTTCCTCTTCCTCCTCCTCCTCCGACATGATGGAATCTTCCTCATCGGGTAGTTCTTCAGGATGGTCAGTCATTTATTACTCGCTGATATTTTTTCATCTCTATAAATGCGCAATTACCGGAAATTTTTTTCTTTGTATATAGTATAATACTCTCAAAATGGCCGGTGGTCTCATGCAACTCGTAGCTTACGGTGCCCAGGATGTTTACCTTACCGGTAACCCTGAGGTGACCTTCTTCCAGGCGAAATACAAGCGCCACACCAACTTTGCGATGGAGAACATCGAACAGACCATCAACGGTACCCCCGCCAACTCTGGTCGCGTCTCCGTCACCGTCGCTCGCAACGGTGATCTCGTCGGTGACATGTACGTCGAACTCGAATCTCTGTCCGCCAACACCTCCACCTCGAGCACCCTCGATGACTGCAACTGGGTGGCCGAGCGTGCCATCAACAACGTCGAGCTTTCCATCGGTGGTCAGCGCATCGATAAGCATTACCAGAAGTGGTGGCGCATGTACTCCGAGCTGTACCTCGACGAGTCCAAGAAGATCAACTGGGGTAAGATGACCACCGCCACTTCAGGCAACACCGTCTACCTTCCTCTCGTCTTCTTCTTCAACCGCAACCCCGGTCTTTACCTCCCCCTCATCGCCCTCCAGTACCACGAGGTCCGCATCGACATCGATCTCGCCTCCGACTTCACCACCTACCTCAACAAGGAAAAGCTCAAGGTCTGGGCCAACTACATCTACCTCGACACCGAGGAGCGCCGCCGCTTCGCCCAGAAGGGTCACGAGTACCTCATCGAGCAGGTTCAGCACACCGGTGTCGACAGCGTCACCTCCGGTAAGTCTTCCCAGGTCCGCCTCTCTTACAACCACCCCGTCAAGGAGCTCGTCTGGTGCTTCTCCAACACCGCCTCCAGGAACTCTCTCTGGAACTTCACCACCGCGAGCGCCGCCGGTGACATCAAGCTCGAGTCCAACCTCCTGGCGTCCGGTGTTTCCAATGCATTTGTATCCACCAGCGACATCGGCACCCCCCTCGTCGGTACGGGTTCCTTAGGTGGTACCAGTGGCTTCACCGAGGAGCTCGTCGGTCCCCTCGATGAGTTCAAGCTCATCCTCAACGGTCAGGATCGCTTCAAGGCGCAGAAGGGTAAGTACTTCAACCAGGTGCAGGCCTTCAACCACCACTCCGGCAGCCCCATGCCCGGTATCTACTCTTACTCTTTCGCGCTGAAGCCCGAGGAGCATCAGCCCACCGGTACCTGCAACTTCTCCCGCATCGACAACGCCCAGGTTCATGTTACCCAGAAGGCTTCCAACGGCGCCACTTCCATGCACATGTTCGCCGTGAACTACAACGTCCTCCGCATCCAGTCTGGTATGGGTGGTCTCGCTTTCTCCAACTAAACACCATATATCGAAAAATATAACATTCAAAAAAATTATTTTTTAAAATGACATACACATTTTAAAAAATAAGCTCCTAAGTGGTACAAAACTTTTGGGACTCTCCAAGAATAATGAGTTGGGCACACATTGCCGTCGCCGGGCGATCCGCCCTCGATTACGAACATCTGCGTCTCATGCAAGTACGAACTGGTACACTAGGTGTACCGACAATTAGACAACAAGAGGCGGCTCGTAAAATTCAAAACGCAATGAAGAGATTTTTGAGACTTAAAGCGGTATACACGAGAATGGAACTCGATGCACTCATGGCGGAATTCATTTAAAAGGGTATCGACACATATATATATATGTACAAAGTCTGGACCGATGGAAGTTGTTTGGGAAACCCAGGGAATGGTGGTTGGGCGGTGATTGATGATGACGATCTTAAACTATGTGGTAATCTCAAAAACACGACGAATAACGTCATGGAGATGACAGCAATCATCAAGGCACTGGAGGTGTGTCTCACTCGGGGACACACGAACGTTTCCCTGTACACAGATAGTAACTATGTGAAGCAGGGTATCACCAAATGGATACACAACTGGAAAAGAAACGGATGGAAAACATCTACAGGTGATCCAGTAAAGAATAAAGAACTTTGGATCCAAATCGATACACTCAGGGGACGCATGGAACATGTCAAATGGAATTGGGTCAAGGCTCATAACGGTGACCCTAAAAATGAAGAAGTTGATACATTAGCTTACGAAGCTGCAGGAGGTGGAGCGAAGAAACAAAAATTTTACGCTGTTGTTAAAGGGTACACACCAGGTATTTACACCACTTGGGATGAAGCTAAGACACAGGTGGATGGATATCCTGGTGCGGTGTTCAAATCTTTTAAAACTAGAAAAGAAGCTGAAGAGTCCCTAACTATAAATTTATTTACTAATTATAATGGGTGAAGGAGATGTACCCCATGAGCATTTCTGGTGTGAAAAACAAGAAAAATTACTCATTAGATGGGCAGAGAAGGCCGCTGGCTACCGATGGTTACATAATCACGCTCGATTGCATTATAAAAAACAACATGATTATCTCTCGTATCCCAGTATCATTATAGCGAGTATAACTGGTGTAGGTGGTTTTGCCGTCTTAAATCCCAGTGGTTCGGAAAATGTTTCCATGGATACAAAAAATAAAATTTTAGCCATCCAATATATTTTTGCATTTTTAAATGTCATTGGTGGTATACTTACATCTATAGGTAAATTTAGCCAGAGTGCAAATTTAGCCGAGGCACACTCTTCCATGTGTGTGCAATATTCGAAATTTTATAGAAATATAGACATGGAATTGTCTCTCGATGTTCAACATAGAGCCGATGTTATAGACTTTGTAAAAAAAGCGAGAGAAGATTATGATCGATTACTCGACGATGCCCCGGATATACCTGCCATTTCAATCCACGCGTTTAATGATGAATTTCCAGATAAAGAGAATAAACCCGATGTGTGTAACGGACTCAGTATCATTTCGAATGATGATAAATCTACCACGAATTCTAGTATCGTCAGGTGGATGTCCGGTCTCAGTAAATTAAAAGAAGGTGAAAATGTATCTAGCGTATAACCATCTTTTTATATTTTTCAAGTAATATATCGTAATACATATCAGCTTCGATATCCGAGTCATCGAAGAGACCAGGAGGCCAGTTACCCTCTATAGCGTAAGCATGTTCGCAATCGATGAGTATATCCCAACCTATACAAAAGCAAAAGCTAAAATCCCTCGTATGTGCAGCATTCAGCTCTTCAATGATACCCTTTAATTGTGTAAATTTACCACACATATCGGCACCACAGATCACTTGTTTACCCCCGGCGGCTATATTGGATATGGTTTTATTATCGTTACTGAATTCCTTCACTGCCAACACATCACCATCATATGTAGTCAACACTCTAAACGATTGCGCACCATTGTATCCACACGCCCCAATTTTTTCCTGGATTAAACGGGGTTCATCTGTGGGACCCACGTCAGTACCCATAATGGTGTGTATACCCGAACCCTGTAATCCATGTATAGGTTTTGTAATATACTCCCTATTGGGGTATGGCTTTTTCAATATTTTGAATGGTTTTGTCACGGCATAAAGTGTGGGTGTCTTTATTCTGTGGGTAGTGAAATATTCATGCCAAAAAAGTTTACTACTCATGAGCCTCTGACGCTCGAAATGTGTGTCATGAAAGGCGTACATATTGAATAATAACCCTTCTGAAATTTTGGCATATTTGTGTCTATCAAAACGAAACGGTGCCACGAGCATTCGAAACATACATTGTCCCACCATTCCGTTTTGGTACCCTGATACACTGAGGACATTCTTGAATCCCCCCTCTGTGAAAAAGTCTAAGAATACGCTGCGCTCGAAAGTAGTCATGTTGGCGATAAAGAGTAACATGTAAACGAGTACTATCATCATCATATATTAGTAGCCTATTATTAAATCGTCTGTCGTAGCTAATCGATGTTGTCTCGAAAAAAAAGATGGGCGTCCGTGTTCCACGTGTCCTATGATACTTTTATGGGACCTATCGATGTACATGTAGTATCTCATGTCTCTGTAATATACTCTAGCACCCCTGGATATGATATCCTCATGCTTCATATCTATATGGTTGTCCATGGGATAAAAGTATTTTATGTATTTTCGCATATTATTCACATGCACGAGATAACACTTCGTACTCGATATCCAATCCACCCTTTCCTCATCTTCCTGATTGGGAAGCCGAGAGAGGCTATGGAAAAAACACATCTCAAAATTATCTCCCTTTTCATCTATGAATTCCTGAATCTTATCGTACAAAATATCAGACTTGACCACCACATTATCTTCAAAAATGACGGCATATTTGATACCCTTTCTAAAACACCTCTTGTAAAACTCCATATGTCCCATAAAACATCCTATAGCCCCAATGTTAAAATAGGTGATGTCAGGTCTCTTAACTTTGGGGTCATAGTGCATCTCAACAGCCTTTTCAAAATATTCTGGGTCCACCCGATCTTCGAATTTTCGAGCGTTGTTGACTATTCTCGTATCGATTCCGTATATAATATCTATGGGTACATCTTTTTTGTGACTAGTGAGAAACCTTTTACGCCTCTCAGTCTCATTCTCGAGTGTCAAAAGAAAACATTCATATGAATAGCGTCTATTTGTAAAATGTATTAACAGGATGATCATACATGCAAATAATAAAAAGAGAATCATACCTTATTACAAAGTCAGAAATTATTAGCGAGCCTTGCGTCGCTCAATTTTGTCATAACCCTCTGTTATATGCAGTGGAACGCAATTATAGGTTTTACCGATCCTATCAAATTGTGTGTTGGCATATATTCTTAACTTGTTACAGATATCCAATTGCTCCTTCATACCCACTATATCCCTCCTTGGAATCAAAGTCATCACATGTCTCAAAATATCAGAACCCGTATGTACAAACATGGTTAAAACATCCATAAATTCCTTTTGTTTTTTATATTTCTTCTCACGCTGTTGCAATTTAATTTTAAACTCATCTTCAGGTATTTCACTGAGCATGAATTTCACCCTCAGGTCTGTGTTGATTTGTCTCATTTGGTTTCCTGGATTATAACGGATAAACTCGACTGACTGTATATGTACGAGCATCCTCCTGAACCATACCAATTCCTGACGAATGTCCGTCACATCTCTAGGGCGATTGTACCCATATGCACGATCGAACGCATTAATCATTGGAAATTGTTCAGGTATACCACCACAGGGTACATCCACAGCCTCTCGCTCGAGCTGTCCACGTTCGAGTGTAAATTGTATATAGTGTGGATTGTGAATATTACCATACACCTTCTGTCCAGTTCTCCAACTGAAAGCCGTGTGACAATTTTCAGCGGTGCACCACATTTGATCACAACCATCAATTTTAGTGATGATCATACCACACGAAGGACATGGCTTCGAGTCACGCTTCAGAAGCTTCATCGTCTCGACATTATTGGGGTCACACTCATGATCATCAGCCGTTGGCTCATTACACTTTCTGCAAATGTGTACCTCACAAATACCACAGATCCAATTACAATCCAAGAAACCTTTACAAGTTTCCACGGGGCATTTACGGGTGTAGTGGAAACGCTTCGATGTGTCAGCTACGATTTCACCAGCGTGATACACTTCATCCATATTCTCTTGTATTTCTCTCAATTTGCGTTTTAATACCAACTCTTCATTCTTGAGCTGCTGTAAAACCTTTTGTCTTTCACGCCTTCTAAGTTCTGCATCAACATCGGGTTGCGTCTGAGGTAGAAGGGATTTTTCACGATCAAACAGGACATCTTCACGGTGTTTTTTATATTTTTTAGTCACAAAAGTTTTGGTCATTTTTTTATGGAGGATATCACTGGTCCATCCTTTTTTACAATTCATACAGTGTGCATCATCGTTGGATTCGAGTAGGTATCTCTCTGTACATCTGTTACACGACTCAAAGTCACAAAATCCACATGAAACCACAGGATTGGTCCCATGGATTCTGTCACAACAGATGATACACTCCATTTTCTTTACATTTATTTTATTTTGTTTCCTACTTAGGTTTAAAAATCATCTCATGTGGAAGCTTTCCACGCTCTGACTGTCAAATTTATTCTTCTTAGATTTTTATATTTTTTCGCGGTCGATTTCTTTACCCCATGTTTAAAGTGTGACTGCATCTCAGTACTCATAACCACCAAGTCACCGTGATCCAACATAAATTCCGTGACTTGTTCACCCGTATTTTTATCATAAATCTGAAAACCCCTAGGGTTACCAGGTTCCGATAGAAATGTAAAACTATATATGGATGCCCCGAGAATATTCTTTCTCAAATCATCGGAGTGGGGTTCGAGCCCCGCACTTCCATCAGGATACCAATTCACATGAATAACATTATACACATCTGAATCCGTAACATACCGCGTGTACGCCAACACCCGCTTGACCAAAACTGGCCATTCATTTTCGTCGATGGGTAACTGGTGGGACGTCTGACCAGCGAAATTGTATGTATTTCCGAATGTTCCCTGTTTTCTTCTTATGTTATATTTTTTATTCAATGGATTGGGGGTCCATGGTACAGTTTCCCACAAACCCCACAATTCCTCGAAGGTTTCAGCGTCGCACGGAACGACTGCTTTTTCGTGTCGAAACATTAGGATTTAGAATTTTCGAAGTCGACTTGGGTTTTATTTTCATGAGACTGATGATCATTCCTGTAAACAAAATAATAGTTACACGTATAATAAAATGATCTGGGCTCCTATACTAATCGCCATAGTGTACGGAATACTGTATTCCATGTTGCGTCCAGAAGAGTTTGGATTCACAGAGCGCATCGACCCCTTTTATTTTTCCTTCACGACCATGAGCAGTGTGGGATACGGTGATATCGTTCCAAAGACTAGTCGGGCCAAGGCACTCGTCATGACTCAGCAGGCCCTGGTCGCCATCGGTGTTTTCACTCTGGTTGAAAATTATATGCGCAATAAATAAATGCCGACCGTCAAAGAAATTCGTAAAGCTGCGAAAAAATTAAAAACGATTAAAAATCAGCGAATGGCCAACAAACCCATGATACCCAACGCCAACACGTTGAGGGTCATCAAGGCTGACCCCAGGATTAAGCGTAACAAGGAAGCCTTGAAGGCCATGCACGAGGCTGAGATGCTCAGGAAGCAGTACATAAATGCCGTGAAGAAATTGAAAAAAATAGTAGGTTAAAAGGTCCCTTCCCTCCGTTAAAACCGTGTATTTTTAAGAACATCACACTGTTGTTAAAAAAATCAGGGCGTCTTTATATGATATTTTAATTCGAAACATATATTACAGGATGTTTCTATCATCGTGGTTGATGATAACCAGGGTGGTGGCGGCTT
>Ga0209653_1000438_pt1 | contig 37126 bp, 8 predicted proteins | sample SaaInl6LU_22_DNA_FD_184644 | JGI IMG/M metagenome (GOLD analysis project Ga0209653, IMG submission 184644) | Marine microbial communities from expanding oxygen minimum zones in the Saanich Inlet - ESP_116LU_22_DNA (SPAdes) (version 2) | ecosystem: Environmental > Aquatic > Marine > Intertidal...
TGATATTGTTTCACTAGGTTATGTAACATCTAATACAGTATATAATCTTGGATATATTACAGAATCTCAAGTAGGTAATTCAATATATTCATGTAATTATACTACATTTGCTAATTATCATCCTACTATTAAAGATTCTATTGGAACAGATATTAGTTCAGAAAGATTATTAAATTATAATAATGATTATTATTATGCTTTTTCATCACCTGGAAATTATTCTATAAATTTTACAAAACCAACAATTTGTGATGTTCTAATAGTTGGTGGTGGTGGTAGTGGTAGTAATCTCATGGGTGGTGGAAGTTCAGGTGGTCTTTTATATGCTAAAGATGTAATTATTCCTTCTGGAACATATTCTATATCTGTTGGTGCAGGTGGAACGATTGGTACCAATGGTGGTTATAGTGAAATCTTTGGCGCAAGAGCCATTGGTGGTATAGGTGCTACAACTACATCAGGAGCATCCGGAACAGGAACCAATATAATTGAGAATAGTATCGGTGCATCTTTCACAAGCAATGCTATCGCCAAAGTGGGAGGTGGTTATACCACAACAGGAATATATTTGAGTTCTGAAAAAGGTATTACAAAAGGGTTGGTAGCCGATAATCCGGATAAATATTATTATTCTGCTGATTCATCAATTTCTGTAAAATATCCTAGAGAACCAGTAACAGATCTTACAACAACATATACCGATGGAACTGTAGTAACAGTAAAAGCTACATCTCAAATAAGTCAAAATTATAATATTTCGAAAATGTTTAATGATAATATTAATGATGGGTGGTGGTCGTCATCATTTGGTCCGTCGGGTGTTGCAAAAACAACGTATATGACGAATTATCCAGCAGAAGTTGCATTTATCGATTTAGGAGAATCAATTGTATTAAATAATTTCATCATTGAAGCATCTACTAGCACTCTTTTAAATGCGTGCGCACCTAAAAAAGGTAGAATGTATGCAACTAATGATTCAAATACCTTTAACAATAATATATATGCTAATTGGATACAGATTTACGAAAATAATGCTATGGTAAATTCTACTGTTAATGTTTTATCTACTGTTCCAAATTCTTATAGATATTATGCATTTGCTACAAATACAACAAAAACCGCAAATGGGTATGGTGTATATATAAGTGAACTTAAATTATATTCAAAACCATCTGTTAATACAAATATTAACACCCTGTTAACAACACAGTGTGATTTCTTAACAACTCAAGGAGGTGCACCTTTATATTCGATAGAACTTTTACCAAGCACCTATAATTTAATTGTTAATAATAATGGTTGGAATTTTACAGAATCAGGCACTACTATAAGTTCAGGAAGTACGCCTAATATTATTCTTAGAATTGATACATCAATTGTTGGTCCATTTAATATAACTGGAGGTGGTGGTGGAACTGGTACATTAGGTATCACCGGAAATTTTAGCAATTTAACACCTTCTGGTGGCGACGGAACAGCTATATCTATAAGAACTCCAAATGAATTATTTGCAGGAGGTGGTGGTGGTAATGGGGGTACAAGAGTTCCTTCTAATGCCATTGTAGGATATGGTGGAAACAGTTCTTCAACATCTAGTACAAGTGGAGGTGATGGTATTGTAATCATTAAATGGAAATTAGATGATTATGATGGAAAAATTAAAATTATTAAAGATGAGATATCAGGTTCTGGATTTATAAATACTAATACAAATGCTATAATAAATAGTAATTTAACTGTTAATAGTGAAACTATATTAAATAGTAATGTCATTGTAAAAGGTGATATTATACCTGACAGCGATATTACATATGATTTAGGTTCTTCAACAAATAAATGGAGAGATTTATACTTATCTGGTAATACTATTACTTTAGGAAATTCTAAAATATCTTCTGACCCCGATACTAAAGGTATTGTTATTAAAGATGATACAAATCAAATAACAAGTATAACAGCAGCATCAATTAGTATTGCTGATCCTGCTACTGGTAATGTAACAAAAATAGAAAGAACTAATAACGGTATTAAATTTAATGAATATAGTGCTGATGATACACCAATTATTGATACTACAACAGATTTTATTACAAGCAATGACATTAGTATATTAGGTTATACTACCAGTAATGCTATAAAGAATTTAGGATATGCTACTAGCAATGATATTAGTATATTAGGTTATACTACCAGTAATGCTATAAAGAATTTAGGATATGCTACTAGCAATGACATTAGTATATTAGGTTACACTACTTCTAATACTATCAAGAGTTTAGGATATGTTACCAGTAATGACATTAGTTCATTAGGTTACACTACTAGTAATACTATCAAGGATTTAGGATATGCTACTAGCAATGATATTAGTATATTAGGTTATACTACCAGTAATACTATCAAGAATTTAGGATATGCTACTAGTAATGACATTAGTTCATTAGGTTACACTACTTCTAATACTATCAAGAGTTTAGGATATGTTACCAGTAATGACATTAGTTCATTAGGTTATGCAACATCTAATGCTGTTAATAATATAATTAGTAATTATAACTTTCAGTCTATTATTAATAGTTCATTATCTGTATTATATGAAACAACATATGTAAATATTTCATATGATATAGATTCTGTACCTTATAAAAATAAAATTGGTTCAAATACATTTATGAAAATTTTTGATATATCAATAGTATCTTCTACAAATGATTTATTATTCGCATCAACAATATATAGAATATACAATAGTAGCAAAGTTTCTACTTCATCAATATTATTTAATACAATGTTTTCATATTATTCATTAAATACTATTACGACATCTGCTAATCAAATAAATTTTAATAATATAGCAAATATAACATTCTCATTTACTGGTCAAGTAGAATATATGAATGTAGTAATTGTTGATAACTGTCAAGTTACTATAATATCAAAATAGTACATAATTATTAAATTTTGCAAAATATATTAAATATTCTTAAAATTATAAAAAAATTAAATTATGTACTCTCCATGGTCTTCCAAGTATTATGATGCGTTATATGAGCATCCTACGAAAGCCATTTTATATACACTTAAATTGTTTAAAAGCAATTCATTATATTTTTCAATATCTATTATATTACCATTAGGTTCTATATATTTCATTTCATATTCATATTCATTATTTTCTAAAAGCTTAGGATTAAAATCACAATCCATTGTTATTTTTCCGACAGTATAATTATATACTAATTCATTCTCTTGTTTCATACCTATGCCAGGTATTGGACTTGTTGTTATAAAATCACCAGCTTCTAGGTTACCATTATAATTGCAAACCCATATTCCTCCTTCACCACACCCTGCTATATGTAATCTTCTATCGTGTTCCTTCTTTTCAATAGGATACGAAATAATACCCGATACCTCATATCTATCGTTTTGTTCATTACCTTCTATTTTTACTATAATACCAAAAAGAGATTTATCATATCCCTTAGATGATAATTCAACTACTGGTAAAAAATCCCAAGACTCCTTATCAAAATTCCTTTGTAAATTTTCAGGACTATATATAGAATTCATACCACAATATTTTTTTGTTGTAGAAACGATATACCCAATATATTTATCATTATAAAACTCCTTCTTTAATGCTTTACAATGATGTATTCCTGTAAAATTAGTATAAACAGTCGTATTATAATTACCATAACCATTCATTTTCGCTCTTAAATTCCAATTAACACCATTATCAGTAGAATTCTCAAAATTTAAATCATATAATGTATCATTTGTTGAATATATTCTCCAACTATTATTGATATTTATAATATTATTTACTACACAATTTTTTGATGATACAATACCTTTATAAGTTATTATATCACCTGAATATGTTATCACATTTCCGGTATTAAGAGAAAAACCAGAACTATTTATTGACGTCTCTTCTTTATTAATTAATATAGAATTTGATGATATTTTAACCATGTCCCTAGATAAACTATTGTCTATTGGCGCAGACCATAACATATTATTTGATATTGAAGTAGTAACTGTAGTAGAAGATCCTACAATACTTGAAACATTTACGCCATTTATTTTAAAACGATACCCAATTGGTAAATTAATATTTTTATTTATTACATCAATTCTATTTGCCCCAGAATTCCATACAAGCCCTAAATAATCTTGTTTTGTATTAATTGCCGTTTGAAGACCTATTATATTACTAATATTATGCATTGATGTATGGGAAGATGGTTCAAAAGTCAATGGTATATCTATCAAATCACTATATGCTAATTGTCTATTATTTATCATAAAATTTTTATCAGAAGTTATATTAATATTACCATTTACATCTAATGTATATCCTGGATTAGTTTTTCCTATACCGACATTACCATTTGCTAATATTGTTATTACATTATTCGCACCAATGCCATTTAGTTGAAATATAGATCCTGTTGTATCAACACTAGATATTTTTAATCCTATATCACTAGAATTTGATAATGTAGAAATATTTAAATTACTTGTTCTATATGTTGTCGTATTAATATTAAATGAATCTCCCAATACTAATAAATCATTTACTGTTAATTTTCCATTTATAGTTAAATCAGTATCATAATTATTATTAGTTATAAAACGTTTTGTTGTCCCATTAGAAATATTATCAAGTGATATATTATTTATTCTTGTAGAAATAGCATTAGATGTAGCTAATATATATGCTGTTCTTGCAGCATCTATTTCATTTATTTGAGTATCAATATTATTACTCGTAGTTGTTAATGTAGTTTTTAATAGATTAGAGGATGTATTAAAATATTGCGATAAATTTTTAATATTTGATGTTATTGGACTTGTTAAATTACTTATATACGATAGTTCCGTTGGTGTTACAGATGATGTGCTTATTTTTCCTAATTCATTTGATATTATTACCTTATTTTGCTGTAATATATCAGATATAATTGTTGAAGCTGCTCCAGAAATAGTTGCTTGTTTTGTATTATATATGTTTGAAATATTATCAATTTGAGAAAATAATATATTAGATGTATATTGTGATAGGTCATATATATTTGTAGATTTTGACATTTTTATTATTAACAAAAGTCTTACGCTATTTATTATATAGATTTTTATGAACAATGATATTAACAGATAATATTTTTAGTAATATCTGTTCATATATAATATTAATATTATTTCATAAAGATAATATATTTGTACTAAATCATTATCATAAATGGTAAGATGAACATAGTAACTATTATACTCTAGTATTTGCAAAAATAATAATTATTTATAATATTTTACAAAAAAATTATAACGTTTGTGTTTTTTTTATTTTATTTGCTCATAAAATATGATAATATATTTCATAATATTTATTAATACGAGACACCACAATTCTCAATAAATTCAACAAATTTATTATTATATTTATATAATTTTAAAATAATATGTACGCGCGACCGAATCAATAACATAATTTTATCATAATATATTAAGATTTTCAAGGTTTAGAGTACATTTTTCAAAGTTTAGAGTACATTTTTCAAGGTTTAGAGTACATTTTTCAAGGTTTAGAGTACATTTTTCAAGGTTTAGAGTACATTATATAAAAATAATTTATATTGTTATATTATTAAAATGTTATATATTTGTAAAATTTGTAATTACTCTTGTAATAAAAAATATAATATTACAAGACATCTTAATAAAATTCATAAAGAAGATAATATAAATGATAATATTATAATTGATAATCAAATTACAGTTGATTTAGAAGATGAAAAAGATACAACAATATCTTTTAGAGAAAATTTAGAAGATATTAAAATAATACCTAACAAAGAATATACTGACAATGATTATAAATATGTTAAAGATAAAAAATATAAATGTGAAAAATGTGATAAAAAATACAATACATTAGAATATTATAAAAACCATATTAAAGATTGTAATATTTCTTATAAAATTGATAATTTAACTTGTCCTAAATGCATGAAATCGTTTTATAGTAAAGATAGTAAGAATAGACATATTAGAAATGATAAATGTAAACCTTGTAGTATTAACAACCCTAATCCTATATCTAATAATATTATTACAAATTCATATAATACTAGTACTAATACTAATAATATTGCAAATCAAACAAACAATACTAATAATATAACTAATAATATTTATAATAATTATAATAGTGAAAGATTAGATTATATTACACTTGAAAAATTTTATGAAATTATTATTAAAACTTTACCTATTTGTGATTATACATTAGAAAAACATTTTAATAGAAATTTTACAGAAAATAATAACATAAGATATTCTAGTAAAAATAAATGTTTTGTAAGAGAAAATAATAAATGGTGTTGTAAAAACATGAACACTTTTCTTAAAGCACATATAGACAAAACATCTTTTGAAATAAGAAATAAATTTGGAGCCAATTTAGATTATATAAATGATAAAACAAAAGATATTATGAGAACTAATGACTTATATTTTTCTCTTGATAATAAAAATTTCACAAACAGATATTATAAAGACAATATAGATACTATAAAAGATTATATTATAAATGCTCCTGAATTAAGAAATATTATATAAAAAAAAGAAGAAAATTAAAGCCATAAAAATTTCCAGAAATAAAAAAAATAAAAAAGAGATGTTAATTTGCTCCTTTTTAAATAAAAATTTATATAAAGAATTTTGAATCTACATATCCTATGAATTAAAAAATACAACAATCTTTGTTATGAACAATGATAAGTACATCCTATAAATGCTGTTTTATATACGTTAATATTATTTGAAATACATATGTCATATTCCTCTTTAGTAATATATTCTCCATTATCATATATATATTGTAATTCATATTCATATTCATATATTATATTACCAGCATCATCTAATAAATCAGTATATATATACTCATCATTCTCGTCTTTCAAATATATTTTATAGTAAATATTATTACTAGAATTACTAGTAATATCTGCTGTTTTTAGAAAATTAACATCATAAATATCTATATTATCATTTATCATAATATAATTGCTTAAATATCCATAATAAAAATTTATATTACATAAAGTATTTGAACTGTTATTAATGTTAATATTATGTATATTAATATCATATTGAATATTTGACACATTAATATTATTTTGAATATTTGATGATGAATTAAGATTATATAATTCAAACATACATTTAATATCATTATCAAAATTTGAAGTATATACTTCGTTATTTAAAGAATCAATGATAACATTTTTAAATATTGTAGGAGTATTATCTATAGTTTCTACAAGTATATTTGAAGTTGCTATTACTTTTACAGGTAATAATTTAGGATTAAAATCACAGTCCATTGTAGCTTTTGCGACTGTATAACTATGTTGTAAATCGTCATGTTGTTTCATGCCAAAACCGAGTATAGGACTTGATGTAATATAATCACCGGATTCTATATTGCTATTGCTAGTATTATAATCACATACCCATATACCTCCTTCGCCTACACCAGCTATATGAAGTCGTCTATCGAACTCTTCTTTGTCATAATAATGTTTCATATAACCCGTTTGATATTCTCTTTGTTTACTATGGTTATCTTCTATTTTTGTTATAATTCCGAAAACATTCTTATCATTTTGCTTAGATGATAATTCAACTATTGGAAGACAATCCCATTCTTTTTTGTCAAGATTTCTTTTTATATTATCATCTCCATATACTGAATTTATACTTGAGTATTTTTTAGTTGTAGATACTATTCTCCCAATATATTTGTTATCATATAAATAATTTGATGATGCTTTACAGTGATGTATACCTGTAAAGTTTGTATAACCACCTGTTGCTGTTGCAGATATCATAGAACGTGTTATCCAATTAGCACCTGAATCAGTTGAAGTTGAAAATTCTAATTCATTTATTGTAGAAGGAGCGACCCTCCATTTAGAAGATGATACTGATGTTACGTAATTACCTGGTGTTCCATATAGTTCTAATTCTACTATTTGTACTAATGTAGAAACACCATTAATAAATATTTTATTAATTACTATCATATAATATCTATATGATGTTGTACTTCCTATTACATAAGAATAAGGGGTTAATTGAGAACCATCGCCGCTTGCTGAACCGGTATATATTTCTGTCCATCCTGTATTTTGATTACCTGTTCCATAACTTGTTGAAGAATTAGAAGCAAATATCTTAAATTCTTTTGGTGTTCTATATTGATAATTATTATCGGTTCTAGGATATATTTTAATGTTATTTAAAGTTATTTGTTCTCCTAAATCAATCATTATATATTCACCAGCATATCCTGTTCTATATGTTGTTATTGCTAATCCTGTTGAGGCTGTATATTTAGTAGCTGCAGAAGCCCATCCATCTCCGACAAGAGATATTATATTGTCAAAAGACTTTGAATAATCATATTGATTTCCTATTGTTGTTGAACCAGTAACACTAACAGTAATACCTGAACCATCTGTATATGTAAAAGTATTTGATATCATCGCTTGACGCGGATATTTAGTGTATATAGGAGATTGTTCATACCCATATATTTCTAATTCTGATATAGCTGTTCCTAATGAATCTTCCCAATTATCTTTAACAACTAATGTAAAATATCTATATGATGTTAACGAAACTAACGGGTATGTCAAGACATCTGATTGTGGTACAGTTTCTGTTATAGTATTATCAAGAAGAAGATCGTAATTTTTTATTTCATCAGAACCTCTCCATCTGATGATTACTATACCTGAACCGCCATTGCCACCGATAACGCCATTATTACCATTAAAATTTCCATTATTACCACCAGACCCCCCTCCGCCAGTATTGGGTGAAGCGTGATTTCCAGGGTCATTTCCAGCCGCACTGTCTGCACCACCACCAATACCACCTATACATATATGAGTTTTACCACCTGAATCAGAACCTGCTCCTCCTCCAGCAAAGTATAATTGATTATCAACATATTCGCCAGAAGATAATGAATTTCCAAATAATTGTTTAAAATTATAAGTTGTTCCATCAATTACAACTTCGCTTAATCCATCACCGCCTCTTCCTACAAATTCATTACGAGCAGTTGTTGATGAAAGAGTAGATGTTGTATCTTGAAACCCGTAATTATTATAACCTTCTTTACCAGCACCTCCACCACCCCCACTAACACTGTTATTTCCAATATTAAAACCTCCTCTGTTTCCGTAACCTTTCCACGGTTTATTGTCACCTGTTGGTTGTGTAGAAGACGATTGTGTTCCTGACGTATTGGTTCTTTTACCTCCACCTGAACCACCATTATTCCCATCTGGATCTGATCCTTGTCCTCCACCGCCCCCACCAACAGCAGTTATGGACACACCATTTATTGTTATAGAACTATCTCCACCATTTTCACCAGCAGAGGCTGCTCCATTATATCCACCTCCTCCACCAGTACCACCAGCACCAACTTGAATTTGAACAGTTCCATTTAATGTTGCATTGGGATAAAATACCAAACCTCCTGCACCACCACCTCCGCCTCCTTGAGATCCACCACCACCACCTCCACCACCGACTATTAATATATCACACACAGTGTCTTCATTAAATGTGATAGTGTGTTGTCCAGAAGTTGAGGTAAATGCAAAATAGTAATCTGTTGAACCAGAAACTTGTAAAGGAGTTGCTAATACTCCATTATGATATATAATAGCATTATTAATAGTTTGAGCACCATATAGGCGGAAATTCTTAGGTGCTTTCGCTGGCATCAATGCCAATTGAGAACCATTTAAATTTGATAATATTGATATTTCATTTACTGTTAAAGCCCTGTTATATATACGGAAATCGTCTATTTTTGTTCCATTTGATAAATATTCGGCATTATCAGTTATTCCCCAACCGCCAATTCTTAAAGATGTACTTGAATTTATTTGAGGCACTCCACCTGGGTTACTATTTAGTATCAATGCCACATTATTGTAATAAATTGATATTGTATTATCTGTTTTTTTTATTATTACTATATGTTTCCACGAATTTGAAGAAAGATTAGGAACTTGTGCTGCTGTTGTGTAGGTTCCAGCCCATCCCCAAGAAGAATTTCCAGAATATACACCAATTTTTTGGTCTGCCATTATAAATAATACTATACCTTTGTTATTTCCTTCTCTTGCTGAAAAGATTGTTTGTTGTGTACCTGCAACACCTCCATATATCCAAATACTATAAGTTATATCGCCACTACTTGTAAAATAATTAGTTTCTAAATGTTCTAAATATGTATCACCATCAAAATTAATACTACTTATCCCACTATTATATATTATTGTATCATATACTGATATTGGATTATTATATAATGTCAAATGTTTATTATTACCAGAACTATCTAATAAATTACCATCAAATTTATACCAAGCTATTAAATTGCTTGTATTAGTATAAAAATCATTTGTTACAGGTGTCATAGAAATATATTTAGGTAATATATATTCTCCCATATCTAATTTCAAATATTCTCCTGGATAACCAGTTATATAATTTGTAGTACTTACAGGATTACTAGCATAACTACTTTGTTCTATTGCAACAAACCCATTGTCAATGCTATATCCTGACAAAAACTGCGAAGGAGCACTAATACTCTTCAAATCCCAATTAGTATATTGTGTAGCATTAAAAGAAGACCCATTAATATCATAAGAACCTCCGCCACCACCACCGTTTCTAGCAGAATTTATATGAGAATTACCACCACTATATCCTCCGCCTCCTCCTCCCGTATTCCAAGAACCTCCACCACCTCCAAAACCAGCATATGTAGATATATCACTTGTAACCGGTGTTATACCTCCTTGTGCACCATTTAAAAAACTTTTACCACCTGTATTAGCTGTTCCATTACCACCATTTCCTATAAAACCTCCTCCACCTGCACCTGAACCATCAGTTCCAGAACCTTGTAATCCATTTGTAGCATTTCCACCTGCTCCACCTTTTCCTCCTCCTCCTCCACCATTTGTTGCAACTGTTCCAGAACCTATTCCTGTTGGTAATGTTCCAGATGTTGTAATAACACCATTTGTTCCAATATTATTTGTTGATGCTGTACCAGCGCCACCACCTCCTCCTGCTACAAGTAATAAAGTATGATTTAATAATGTAGTAAATAAATTATCACTTCCCAATCCTGTCAATTTTGATATAAATGTTCCTCCTCCACCAGAATACATACTACCTGATGTTGTTCTAGGTGTTTTACCCACACATATTATTATTTTTTCACCAGAAGTTAATGATACCATATTTGAAACTACAATACCTTTGCCATCTTCTGTATTTATAGTTAGATACATACCTCTAGCGCCTCCAGCAACTAATTTGTAAGACCCTGTTATAGGAACCGTCCAGATTTGATAACCCGCAGGTATTGTTATTGTTTTACCATTTACTGTTACGGCTGTTGTTGCTGTTCCATCAGATATTATAATGTCTCCTGAAGCAATTACTTTTTTATATGATATTGATATTGATGGTAAATGAGGATATGTACCATTACCCGCTGTTAATAAACCAATTGAACCTGTATCCCATCCAATGCGAGTTTTATTAGTATTATAAATGTTATATGTCGGATTTATATTATAAATAGTTGCTATTTCTTCTGGTGTTAAATCACGATTAAAAACTCTTACATCATCTATTAATCCAGAAAATTGACCGTTTACAACATCTGTTCTATTCCCTATATTGAATGTAGCAGCAAAATTTGTATTACCTGCAGCTGTTGATGAATTTTCTATTATACCATTTCTATATATTTGTCTTAATCTTGTTGTGCCATTATAAACAAAAGTCCAATGAACCCAAGTATTAACATCTGTATATGTATTTACCGTATTGAAATCATCATTATAAAATGCAAATTGAATATAATTAGTTGTTGTATAAGATATAAGCAATAATGTTCGTGTTCCTACAGTAGTACCAGCACATATCATAAAGTCGTTTTTAGCTGCTGTAGCTCTTTTAGTCCATAAAGATATTGTAAAAGATGTGTTTCCTGCTAAACTTAATGTACTTGAAGTAACTGTTTGTGCTGCAGTATTTGGAAATGAAATACAACTATTGCCAAGTTTACAATCACTTGTAAAAGATGTTCCTGTTCCACCTGTTAGATGTCTATTATTACCAGAACTATCTAATAAATTACCATCAAATTTATACCAAGCTAAAATATTAATTGAAGGATTTGTAAATTTTTCTACTGATGTTTCAATATTTGTCAAAGCATACCTAGGATATTTTGTAAGTATATTAGAAGAATAATCACGAACACTTGTATTAATAATTAAATTTTGATTTATAAATAAATTATTTGTATTTATTTTACCTGATTCACTTACTATATCTCCTGTGTATGTTACAATATTACCTGTAGGTACTATCATAGTATTTGAAGTATTGCTAACAATATCTGTCGAAGAAGTTAAAGTATAATCAGATGGACGAAATCTATTATATCCCATATCGTTCAATGTTTTTATTTCGTCTATTGTAAGAACTCTATCATATATTCTAACATCATCTAAAAGACCTTTTAATTTTGCTGAATCAAAATTATTATAACTCATTATAATTGGTATAATACTAGTAGTCCATGTTCCATTTAAACTCGTAAAGACAGGGTCAAATACACCATTTTTATATATTTTTATTCCTACTTGAGTTCCTTCTTTACTCAAAACAAAGACATAATGATTCCATATATTATCAGCTGTAAAATCATTTAATGTTGTTGCCGTTGTATAAACCCATCCAGAACCAAAAACTTTAATTTGCCAAGTTGAAGTTACATTATTTCTTTGAATTACAAAATCTTGCCCACCTGAAGTTTCATAAAATATTACATCATAAGCACTATTTAAAGCAGTTCTTTTCAATCTAAAGCAAATACTACATTCAGTCCATCCTGTGGTATCTAATGCTGTATTGACAGAAAGATATGAATTATTATTCAAATTAACCGCTCCAGATTCAGATTGTAATGTTCCTGTACAAGTTAAATTATATTCTGTTCCTAAATATCCTTTGTTTAATAATACATTTGTTGTATCAAAATCATAGTGTAGTGCCAAATTCGTTTTATCATAATACATGTCATATATTGTCCTATCTTCTATTTTTCTTTTGTCGTACAATATTTGTATCTCATCTAAATTCAAAACTCTATTATACATTCTAAAATCATCTATAAATGTATTGTCTGCAACCGTAAAAGCAGTTCCTGTTGCAGATTTTCCAAAATATAATTCTCCTTGCGCCCAAGGATCATATATATTTCCTGATACAACCTCTTTAAAAACGCCATTCATATATATAGACATATTTTGTTGCGTTGCTGAAACATATTCTAATACACAAACAAAATGATTCCATGAAGAACCAACTTCATATTTTTTTGTTGCTGTTGTCGTGCTTTTAAATACTTCAAAATATATTGTAGATTCATTTTGTAGTCTTACAACATTCCAACCTTGTGTTGTATTATTTCTACTATTTATAATAACTTGATTATTTGCAGAATTATTATTACTTTTTAACCAAAATGCATATGTAAACGAAGTATTACCAGAAAAGTAGTAATCATATGGTGATTTTACATAAGCAGATGCTGATGTTCCTAGTTGAATAGCACCTGTTCCTGTTACATAATTTCCAACGACAGTCGTATCAAACGTAGCTCCAGAATTTATAAGTGTAAGACCATTTCCTGAACTATCATTTAAATCTTCTAATTTATACCAAACCTTCATATCAGTTGTATCAGTATAAAAATCATAATTACTTACCATATCAACTTTTGTAAATGTTTCACTTCCATAAAATTCTAATTCAGAAAAATTTAGATAATCATTATACACACCATATCCTTTAATTTTATTAATACATAAAGCAAAATATAAAAATTTATCAGATTGTTTTAAATTTGCTATTTTAGTTTTATGAACTAAAACACTATTATTTGTATCTGTTAAATTATTATAAATAGCTTCCTTATTATTATCAATTAATAGTGTCCAATTAATATCATCATTTGAACCATAAACACGATAAAATGATGGTGAACGTGATAATAAATTACTACGTCCATATATTTTAACATATGCTAAATATATTTGTGATGGAATTTTAAATTTAATCCATTCTCCAATATAATTAGTATTATTTAAAATAGATCCTGAACTAGAAATATTACCAGCAGGTGATGTAAATTTAGAAGCATCGTGTATTCCAGCATCTGTTCCTATTACGTCATCAAATAAATAAACAGATGAATATCCTCCTAATATTGTACTTTGGGACGAAACATAAGTCCCGTTTCCATATAATTGCCCTGTAATAGTTGATGAAAGTTCTGTGAAACTTCCTCCTGTACTTGTAAATGTTGAAGCAATTGGTGGATATTTTCGTATTTCCCCGTATTGTTTAAAATTATCTAAATATTTTGTTTTTCCTATTACAACATTATTATTGTATACCTCAACATCATTATAATTTATATGAGAATTATCAGCAAAATTATTCCATCTTATTATAACTATTCCTGAACCACCAGCACCGGATATACCATTGAGATTTGTTCCATTAGCAAATCCAGAACCTCCTCCGCCACTGCCTGTATTAGCTAAGCCATTTAATGCTGTTTCTTGTAATACACTACCATTACCACCTATACCAGAACCACCTTGACCACCAATACCAGTTGGTCCAATTCCACCACCACCACCAGCAGCATAATATAATTCACGTCCTGTAATATTTATTAATCTACCTTCTCCTCCAGCACCACCATAACCAGTTGTTGAAGAATGAGTAACAGCATTTCCACCAACATTATCCGCACCACCACCTCCTCCTCCAGCATAATATGTATTCGCATTATTTAATCCAATACCTCCTTTATTTCCATAAGTATATACTGATTGTGGAATATTTAATGTAGATATATTTTCAGATGTTGTTTTAGAACCTGCAGCACCCCCACTAGAACCACCTGGTAATATGTCATTTGTTCCATCGTATCCACCACCTCCTCCACCAATTGCTCTAAATATATCAACACCATCTTTTTGTATATATGAGTCATCTCCATGATTACCAATAGCATTTGTTGTATTTGCAACAGAAGTACCACCGTCTCCAACAACTATGTCATATGTTCCTGATGGAAATGTGTAATTTTGCATATATATACAAGCACCAGCACCACCGCCTCCCCCGCATCTAACACCGCCACTACCACCTCCTCCAACAACTAAAACATCACAAACTGTATCTTTAGTAAATGTTATAGTATTTGTTTTAAATGCTGAAGTTGGATAACCATATATTTCTAATTCAGCAATTTGCACCCATCCATCATTATAATTTTCATTCACGACTATGAAAAAATATCTATATGGTTTTGTACTACCAATTATACAATTTCTTATAGCATATGAAGTTGGATATGATCCAGTATCATCATAAATTAAATTCCAACTAAAATGATTTACATTATTATAACAATTTATATCATTTGAAGCATAAAATCTAAATTTTTTAGGCATTCTTGATGGTGCAGAAATTCGTTGATATATCTTAAAACTATCAATCATTATGACTTCACCTAAATCTATCATTAACCATTCTCCTTTGTATCCTAATACATTTTCTACATTACCAATACCACCTGTATATTTACCATCGGATGTATGCCAACCATTAACATCTAATATTCCATTAAAAGCGTTAAAAGCGTTGTTTTCAGTAGCAGGATAAAAAGACGATGCAACAATATTAACAACTTTTCCGTCAGTATATGCTAAAGTATTCGCTGTCATCAGTTCGCGTGGATATTTTGTAAGTGTATTTATCTGTCCTACTGGTGTTTTAAATTCATAATAAGAAGTATAATTATTTATTTGTTTTGGAATAGAAACTATTTGTGTTTTTCTAGCAATATTATATAAATCACTCATTTCTGCTGTTGTAATAACTCTGTTATATATACGGAAGTCACCCATAGATTTATTTTTAAAAGCAAATGATGCATTTTTATTTAATCCAATATAGAATTTAGCATCTGATGATACAACGGGTTGTGATACAGATAAAGGAAGTTGCCATCTTATTATTACTATACCTGAACCACCTGTGCCTCCTGGCAAAGCCCCTCCACTTATCCATGTACTCGCACCCCCACCCCCACCTGTATTTGCTCCACCATTCCCGCCTTTTGTACCAGCACCATTACCTCCATTTTCACCACTATTTATAGCATTTCCTCCCCCAATTGCTGTATAATTTAAAAACCCTGATGCTCCTCCTCCACCACCTCCTTTACCACCATCTCCTCCATTTTTTACATGTCCTGTTCCACCACCACCTCCTCCCCAGTAATAATTATTACCATCTATATTTATTTGTATTCCATCGCCTCCGCTTCCTTGATCTATAGAGGCTGTAGAAGAAGTTATTATATTTCGGGCAGGACTTCCAGCCCCTCCTCCTCCAGAACCACCATATGGAGTACCAACTCTATTAGTTTTAATGTCACCTCCTTTGTTACCATAAATTATTCCTGTAAAAAATCCTGTTGTACTTTCTGTTCCAACAGCACCACCTGAATATATTCCTTCCATAGTACCACTACCTGAACCACCTGAGTTACCAGCTGCACCTGAATTGCCTCCTCCTCCTCCTTCTGCTATTACGATATTATTACCTAATTTTGAAATAATAGTATTACCTCCTTTTCCTGCAGAACTTGAACTAGAACCAGCACTACCACCATCCCCAATAGTAATGTCATATTTTCCAGATGGAATATTTTCATTTATTATATGAATTACAGAACCCGCGCCTCCTCCACCTGCTAAACTCCATCCGCCACCGCCTCCTCCTCCAACTACTAAAATATCACAAACTGTATTTTGTGGAAAATATATTGAGTTCGCTGAACCTACTGTTGTAAATGCAGCATATACATATGAAGTACCGGTTATAGGAGTTATAGTAGTTCCTATAACAGTAGGTGCTATATAAGTGGAATTAGTTAATAAATTACCATTTATATATGCTGAAAGTATTTCATTCGCACCATAAATCTTTCTTGTAAAAGTATATAGTTGTCTTAAGCCTGTATATCCAGTAATAGCTGTGCTTTGTAATCTATTATAAGTAGTTCCTGTAAAATTACCATTATCATAATAAATTATATTATCACTAGAAGGTGTTTGTATTCTTATTAATGAATTAGCATCATCTATTGCCGGAATTGTAGCATCATTACGAGCATATACACTATAATCTACTGATACATCATAAGATGTTTTCCAAAATGATATTGAATAATCACTTGTCATCATAGTATCAAGTAATTGTGGAGCATTATTAACAGATATATAATTTTCACTTGTAGCACCTATAGTACTGCTCCAATTATAATTATTTGTATCTGGATAATATTCATTATTTTGTGTCAAAGTAGAACCTGTCACACCATTCATTGTTACAATACCATCATATGTAGATGATGTTTCATTTCCAATACCATAATTAGTTAATGTTAAATTATTACTTGGTACTTGATCGAATTTATACCAAACTAATAAATTTGAAGTTTCATTATAAAAATTATATGAATTTACTACTGGTTGTATTGTAGTAGCTAAAGATTTCCACGAGTCTATTTTTTTAGGTGTATAAGCAGTATTCCATCTTATTATTACAATACCATCACCACCATCTTCTGCTGTCGTTGCTGTGCTATTTCCACCATATCCTATTGTGTATCCTGTCGCAGGTACTCTTGTTCCTCCATTTGCACCACCTCCACCAGCAAATAATTCATTTGGTGCTCTTATAGAAACTGGGAAACCGTCGCCACCACTTGGTGTATCTATTGGTGTTGTAGCAGGACCTCCTACAGAACCTATTCCACCACCTCCAGATGGTGGAGTAGGTTCAATACCATATAGTTCCCATTCTGTTATAATGAATTGAGCATTATCATTTGTATGTGTTATTTTATTTACGATTATTGTATAATATCTATAACTTTCATTGTTATTTGGTAAATAAAATTCTTGTCGTTGTCCGATTGAATATGTAATATCGGTTTGCTCATCTATTTTCACATGTGTAATATTATCTTTTGAAGCAAATATTGCAAAATCTCTTGGACCTCGTTCTGTTCTTGATGGATAGTCATCTTCGGGATATATGTAATAATTTTTAAGAATAATATTTTCTTTCAAATCAATTCTTAACCATTCACCTGAATATCCTTCAATATTTTCACTTCCTGTATGTGTTCCACCATTGTAAATAGGTCCTGACATATAACATGATAAAATTTCGTATTTGGACCCGTCAAATGCTCTCCATCCATCAACATACGCTTCATCATGTTTTGATGAATATGTAATATCAGTCGATGTAGTAGTATACAAAACTTTTGGGTATTTTATTACGGCGAGGTCTAAAGTTGTTCCTCCCTCCAATGCTACTTTATTTTCATTCCATACTGCAATGGTTGTTCCTGGTATATTTGCTCCATTATTAGTAGCACCTGTCGCGTGAGTCGCTTGTAATCCTCCTTTTGCTGTCGCACCAAATGCTACACTATCTCCACCATTTCCATTAACACCACCAGCACCTACTGTTATAGAGTATGTTCCAGTATTAATAGTTTGATTAATAGCATATAACATACCTCCAGAAGAACCTCCTCCTAATCCAATAGCACCACTCCCACCCCCACCTACTATTAATACATCACAAATAGTATCTTGTAAGAATTTTATTGAGTTTGTTGCTGATATATTAGTAAAAGCAGCATATTGATATGATGTTCCTGATATTGTTTTTGCTAATGTTCCTTCAATAATAGGGTCAATATATTGTGTCAGTGTCTGTGTAGTAGTTTGAGATACTACTTCTCCACTACTGCTAATAGTTACACCATTTATAGTATAATTATTGCCAGTTGTCAAATTTACATCAGCATCTATTGTTATAGTATCTCCAGATGAACTTATAGAAGGTATAATATCTTGTTTACTATCAAGTTGTGTTTGTAAATCAGTAATATCACTTATTACATGATCGTGTATAGAAGGATTAAATGTAAGTGGAACGTTTGACATATTATAATAAGAAAGATTAGTACCATTTATTTTATAATTTCCAGATATATTGATATTACTTGAAACATCTATACCAAACTGAGGATTAGTATTTCCAATACCTAAATATCCTTCTTTTGATACAACAGTTTTTATAGATGTATTTGAATATATTTCAAGAATATTTGATGTTCCTGTATAATTTACTTGTAATATAGGATTTGGTAAAGATATTAATGTATTAATTTCTAATGCTTCTGTATTAAAAATAGGAGCAAATATTTCAGATGCTGTTCCTGATATATTTAAATTACTATTAATTGTTAATTTGGCGTTTATTGTTAAATCATCATTATATGTATTATTTACAATAACTTTTCTTGTATTAGCCATAACATTAATATTTTCAAGATTTAAAGAATTAAGATTTGATGAAAGATTATTAGATGTATTTATAAGATATGTATTAATATTTACAAAATTGTCAATTATAGCATTAGATGTAGCTAATATATTACTATTAATATTACTAGACATAATATCATAATAATTAGATGTATCAATAAATTGTTGCTGAATATCATATTCTACACCAGAAAGATATTCAAATTCAGTTAAAGTAATATTATTAGAAGTGTTTATTTTTCCTGTCGCATCTGTTATAACAATCTTATTTGGAGTCAAATTGTCATCTAAAATTGTAGTTGTAGAACCAGTTATTTTGTTTATACTTTTTAAAGGATTTTCTTCTTCTATTTCAGCTGCAAAACGTATTATAACTATTCCATCTCCTCCATCTTCTGCTGTTGTAGATGAACTATTTCCACCATAACCTATTATTTTTCCAGAAGCAGATATTCTTGTTCCACCATTTGCACCACCTCCACCAGCAAATAATTCATTTGGTGCTCTTATAGAAACTGGAAAACCAGCGCCTCCATTTATAGGTGTTTCTGGTGTTGTTAATTCTGTTATAGATTCCCCAAATGAACCTATTCCGCCTCCTCCTGTAGGCGTGGTTACATTTAATGTAACAGAATCCTGTATTACTGCTGGTACACGTATTATTACTATACCTGAACCGCCATTGCCACCGATAACACCATTATTACCATTAAAATTTCCATTATTACCACCAGACCCCCCTCCGCCAGTATTGGGTGAAGCGTGATTTCCAGGGTCATTTCCGGGCGCACTGTCTGCACCACCTCCAAGACCACCTATACATATATGTGTTTTACCACCTGAGTCAGAACCTGCTCCTCCACCAGCAAAGTATAATTGATTATCGAAATATTCACCACCAGATAATGAATTTCCAAATAATTGTTTAAAATTATAAGTTGTTCCATCAATTACAACTTCGCTTAATCCATCACCGCCTCTTCCTACAAATTCATTACGAGCAGTTGTTGATGAAAGTGTTGATGATGTATCTTGAAATCCATAATTATTATATCCTTCTTCTCCTGCTCCTCCACCACCCCCACTAACACTGTTATTTCCAATATTAAAACCTCCTTTATTTCCATAACCTTTCCATGGTTCACTGTCACCTGTTGGTTGTGTAGAAGATGATTGTGTACCCGAAGTATTGGTTCTCTTACCTCCACCTGAACCACCATTTACCCCATTCGTCGTCGACCCTTGTCCTCCACCCCCTCCCCCGACAGCAGTTATAGTAGTACCATTTGTTATTATAGAACTATCGCCTCCATTTATACCAGGACTCGCAGCACCATTATATCCACCTCCTCCACCAGCACCACCTGAACCTATATTAATCTGAACAGTTCCGTTTAATAAAGCGTTTGGATAAAATACAAGACCACCTGCTCCACCACCGCCGCCACCCTGAGAACCACCCCCCCCTCCACCGCCACCAACTATAAGAATATCACATACAGTGTCTTTTGAAAATGTGATAGATTTAGATACAGCCGTAGAATCTGTAAAAGCATAATAATAATAATCAGAATTTCCTGATACTTGTTCTGGTGTTGCTCCAACGGCAGTTACAACTTCATTATAAGAAAATGAAGATATTGATTGATATGAATAATCCATTATATCTACAATAGTAGGTACTCGTATAATTACTACACCTGAAACACCTGGTGTAAATGTATCAAATCTACTATTACCCCCATATCCGTATATTTCAGAACTTTCAGTACCTTGTTGTAATCCAACTATAGAACTATCTATAGTAGAACTACCTCCACCGCCACCAGCAACATTAATATTTGTTCCAGTAATATCTAAACTAAGTGGGCTACCTCCATTTGGAATATTTCCAATAGTATATTGAATACCATTTCCTGTAATAGAATTAGTACCTCCACCACCACCAGAAACAATTACAGATTTAGGTCTATTATATAATATTGATATCTCATCGACCGATAATATTTTATTATATATTCTACAATCATCTATTTTTGAACCGTTATTTAAGTAAAATAGAGGCGTTTGTTCATTCGCACCTGCTCCAATTCTAAAATTATCAGCTGTTCTACTTGATGTAGATAATGTTCCTGAATATATTGAAACACCGTTTTTATATATTTTTAAAGCATTAGTACTGCTATATGTGATTGTAAAAAATTTCCAAGAAGTACTAAATAAATCACTAACAGTTACATCTAATGTATTCCAAGGATTTGCACCAACCCAAAAACTTATATTATTTGTACTTGGTGGAATATATATAATCCATCCACCTTGAGGAGAACCTTTTCTTGCAGATAATATTGCTTGATGTGTTGTTGATTGTGAACCTCCATACAACCAAAAAGATATTGATAAGTTAGATGGTGTAAAATAAGTTCCAGAAGTGCTATTTTGTAAATATGTATCACCATCTATATTTACACTGCTACCATCTATAGTTATTGTACTATCATAAGGAGGGGTAGGATTATTATATAATGTCAAATGTTTATTATTACCGGAGCTATCATTCGCATTATCATCAAATTTATACCATGCTAATAAATTAGAAGTATCATTAAAGAAAGGGTCTGCTAATATAGTATATGAAGCGCCTCCTAATTTTGCTTGTTCATTAATAATCATAGTTCCATTATTAAAAACTACATTACTTCCTATATTACTAGATGCGCCATCAATTGTAATCGCACCTCTGCCTCCAAATGCTATCGCATTATAAAATGTTGACGATGTTCCATTTTCTCCAGAAGTTTGACCACCATTACCTACAGTAATTTGATAAGTCCCTGACGATATTGGAACATTATTATAATATATTACTGCTCCAGCAGAACCACCTCCAAATCCTGAATTGCCTGCACCACCTCCACCAACAAGTAATATATCACAAGTAATATCTTTAGAAAAGGTTATAGAATTTGCTCCAGGTGTTGTTGATGTAAATGTATAATAGTAATAATTTATATTACCAGAAACTTGTTGTGCTGTTGCTCCTACAGCAGTTATAATTTGATCATACAAATATGTTACTAAACCTACATTTTGTGAATTACCACCACCCAATGCTGTTTTATTTATAATAGCTGAAGATATTATGCTTCCTGTAATATTATTATCTAAATACTTTGTCGCACCTATTATTGTTGTTGCCTTCATTCCTCCATAAACAGTCGCACCAAATGCTGTACTAGCACCACCATTCCCATCATTCGCATTTTTTCCACCAGCTCCAACAGTAATAGGATATTCTCCTGGTGGAATAATTACATTAGATGAATATAATAAACCACCTGAACTTCCTCCTCCTAATCCTATCGCACCACTACCACCTCCTCCAACTATAAGCACATCACATGTAGTATTTTTATAAAAATTTATATAATTTGTTTTTGTCGTATCAGTAAAAGAATAATAATAATAAGATGGATTATTTAAAAATCCATAGGACAAGCTTGTTGATGCTGATGGTAAATCAATTATTTTATTAGTGTTATAAACACTTCCTATATCTTTTGAAATTGGAATACTTACTATAATAATACCATCTCCTCCATTTTCTCCTGATAATTCCGAACTATTACCACCATATCCTATTGTATATCCTGTCATAGGTACTCTTTTCCCTCCATTAGCACCACCGCCACCAGCAAAGAACTCATTTGGTTTTCTTATAGATACTTGAAAACCGCTACCTCCTGTTTGTGTAAATACTGTTGTAGGTATAATATCCGTATTAACCAAACGGTTTCTGTAATAATCCATTTGCGATAAGTCATCTAATAAAGGCCACTGTTGTAACAATTCACCCACACAAACATTAAGTGGTGTTTTTCCAAAAGAGCCTGGGTCTGGTCCCGCCCATATGGCGCCATTAATTCCCATTCTATTATTAGTTCCATAAGTCGTTGCTGTTCCCATCAATTCCCCATCAATCCAAATACGAACACGTCCCGAGTAAGTGCTATCTTTACCTATACGGACTTCCCAAACAATTTCATGAGTTACCCCGTCATCGTATTTTTCAAATCCATCCGTATATGGAATATCTAATAACGCCATTCTTGTATTCGTATGTGTAAGACCTTGAGTGTAAGTATATGCTGTACCTCCATTACCAGCGCGCAATCTTAAAATTGTTCCCTCGACAGCATCTTGTCGTAATCCTAAATATACTCCATCCCCAGTTGCTCCTCCTTCAAATAAACAACCATAGACCCCGTTTTGAAGTTTTGTGGTACATCTCCCAACCATATCACTGTTTGCGTACAATTCAGTTGATGTTGAAATGTTATTTCTTGTTTTATCAAATTTTGCTGTTATTATTGTATTAATTGTACTTGTAATACCACCATTAACAGAAGAATCACAAAGAAAATCTATAGGAGATTGTATATAAGCATTCCCTCCTGATAATCCAACTTTATTTTCATTCCATGTCGTAATAGTTGAACCAAGTTCATTTACTCCATTATTAGTAGCACCAGTTAGTGTCGTAGCTTGTAACCCCCCTTTTGCTGTTGCGCCAAAAGCGCTACTAGCTCCTCCATTGCCGTTATTACCCCCGATACCAACTGTTATAGGATATTGACCTGCGGGAATATTAACCCCTTTTGCATATAAAAGACCTCCTGAACTTCCTCCACCTAATCCTATCGCACCACTACCACCTCCACCAACTATTAGAACATCACAAACAGTATTTGAACTAAATGTTATATAATTGCTAGCATTTATGGAAGTATCAGTAAAAGAATAGTAAAAATAATCTGCTGTAGAAGCATCTTCATTTGGTGCAATTTCATTTACAGATACTATTTCGTTATATGGTATTTTTATATTTGAATCAAAAAGATTGCTTGTTTTATTAACATATGAATAAAGTGTATCATATGTATATACTGGTGCATATGTCAAATTTGAAGTATAATTTGACGTTATAGTATTATATACTATATTTACATTTGATGTATAGTAAGCTACCGCTTTAGTATCGGATATATATTGTGATAAATAATGTAATGTTTTCGAGGATGACATCATTAAATATCAGCTATGATAATATCTTACTAAACTTTATATAGAATATAAAAAGTTATAAAAAAACAATAAAAAATATGATATGATTGATATTATGAGCAAGTATATGAACAACCAATAAATGCTATCTTATATACATCGCTAGCATCGCTAGAATCTATAATAGTTCCATCTAATGTAATATATTTTATTTCATATTCATCTTCATAAATTACTTCACCATTATCATCAAGTAAATCACTATATATATAGTTTCCATCGCTATCCTTGTCATATACATCTCCAATTTTTGTAAGTATTTTTACAGGTATTTTTTTAGGATTAAAATCACAATCCATTGTAGCTTTTCCAACAGTATAGCCATGTACTAAGTCATCATCTTGTTTCATTCCAATACCTGCTATAGGGCTAGTAGTTATATAATCACCGCTTTCTATGACGGTATTATTATAATTACATACCCAAATACCTCCTTCACCAACTCCAGCGATATGTAAGCGTCTATCATGTGATTTCTTTTCAAAATAATTAACAATATTTCCAGATACTTCTTCGCGTGATTGTGAATAATCGTCTTCCACTTTTGCTATTACACCAAATACTTTTTTATCTTTTTCTGATGCCAAAGCAACAATCGGTAGAGCATCCCAAGCATTCTTATCAATATTTCTTTGTATATTAGATGAATCGTAAATAGAATTCATAGATTGATATTGTTTTGTAGATGATACAATATAACCAATGTATTTATCATCATATAGCTCTGGTGTTAATGCTTTACAATGATGCATTCCAGTAAAATTAACAAAACCTTTGATACCACCATTACCTCTCATTTTAGCCGATGTTGTCCAATTAATTCCATTATTAGCACTATCATCAAAACTTAAATCAAATTGAGCATCATTATTACCATATATTTTCCATTTTTTGTCAGTATATCCAAGAGTATTAATAACAATATCATTATTTACAGTACAATCATTAGTTATAATATTACCACCATATGTTGTAATATCACCAGATACAGTAGATATATTACCTTTATCTACATAAACACCTCCTTTTGATGTTTCAGCAGTCGTATATGCACCTGGTATAGTCCATCTAATTATTACTATACCACTACCGCCCTTGCCAGGAAAAGACTCTGTATATCCAATGGATGTACTCGTCCAATAAGCACCTCCTCCACCTGAACCCGTGTTATCTGCACCATCTCCTGCTTTGCTTTGAATTGCGTCTTGTCCCAATTTAATAGTATTATATGGGTCACTATATCCACCATATCCTGAAGTACCAGAACCACCTGAACTACCTCCACCACCACCGCCCATACCACCGTTTCCAGCTTTAATATCATATCCTGCACCACCCCCTCCCGCACCATAATAGATAGTATTTCCTGTAATATTTATTCCAATGCCATCGCCACCATTTCCTCCAACAAACGGGACACTTGAACTTGTATCATTATTATATCCATCGTATCCTTTTTCACCAGCTCCTCCACCTCCTCCAGAAGAACCTACATAATTTCCAGAAGTTCTTACAATACCAATACCACCATCGTTACCATATATATATTTATATGTTGATGTAGTCAATATATCACCAAAATCTTGTTCAGTTATTGTTGTCTGTCCTCCTGGATTTGGTAATAAACCTAAACCACTGTCTTGAAGTCTTGCACCTGAACCAGAACCACCATCCAATCCAGGTTTTGCATCATGATTTCCCCATGTTTGAATATTACCTGGTGCTCCTCCTTTTGCAATAGCACCAAATATACTTGAATCACCTCCTCTTCCTGTTCCACTAGATGTATAAGAACCTTCTTTTCCAACAATAACATTATATGTGTTTGCTGGTATAGTAACGTTTGTTACATGTATTACAGCACCTCCACCTCCTCCACCACCATAATAATAACCACCTGAACCGCCGCCACCCACGATTAATACATCGCATAAAGTATTTTCTCGAAATGTTATAGAGTTTGTTCCGGTTGTAGAAGTAAAAGCATAATAGAAATCGTTTGTTTCTGGTATTTGTGTTGGTTGTTGATTAAATTTATCACCATCGACAATATATGGTTGATATGGTATTCTAATTATAACTGTTCCGCGTCCACCAGGATTATATGTTAAAGATGTTGAACCAATTCCTCCATATCCTATTCCTTGACTAGTAGATAATGTATTATATGTAAATCCATCTCCGCCTTTAGCAAAACTCTCATTATATCTCATTGGTATTATAAGAGGATCTCCACCAATTCCTCCTGATGTTGTAAATGTCCCAGGAGACATAACAGAACCACCACCTCCTCCAAATCTATTAGCTAATAAAGCTATTTCACTTGGTGTTAAAACACGATTGTATATACGAACATCTTCTAATTTTTCACCATTTTTTAAAGAAAATCCAGGTGTTCCCAATTGTGTTCCAATTGATAATGACTGAGCGACCGGAGTGTAAGTATATGAATATGTTTGTACCAATACACCATTTACATATACATAATGTATATTTGAAACACTGTTTAAAACTAATACAAAATGAAACCATTCATTATAAGAAGGATATCCAGTCGCACCAAATGTAAAAACATCAGGTTGATTATTTGATATGAAAATTCTTATAGTATTGGTATTTGATATTTGAATTAGCCAACCAGATGTTCCGCTTTGTGTAGAAATTATTTGACTCCACCCATTTCCTGTGAAATATCCCCAAAAACATATAGATGTTTGCGAAGGACAATAAATAGTATTTGATTGTCTCAAATAACTTGTGCCTGTGAATTCTACACATTGAGAATTTGTAATGATACTTGAATTATTGAAAATACAATTTGTATTTGTTAAATTATTTCCATTACCAGAACTATCGTTTGTATTTCCATCAAATTTATACCAAGCCAATATATCAATTGTTTCATTATAGAATGTTTGTAAAGAACTTTCAAATGAATATTGTTTGTATAGAATATTTATTTCACTTGGTGATAAAGCACGATTGTATATACGAAAGTCGTCAATATTTCCAGAAAATGAAGCATCACCAGGATAAGCACTATCTGCCATATATCTAATATTATATGTTGTGATATTTATCGGAGATGCTGTTATACCACAATTCAAATTAACATTATCATAGTATATAGTCCATACTCCTGATTTATTTATATTCCATATTATATGATGCCAATTGCCGTCTAATGGTTTTCCTACTGTTGTATCCCAGTTGCTATAAGAAAATGCTGTTGTATTTGTTTTAAAATATATACCTGTATTAACAGAATTTGGATTAGCTTTAACAGATATAAAAAAGCCCGAATCAGTATTTGCTGTTGATTCAAAATCAAATAATCTTCCCCATAATCCTGTTTGCGTAACATATCTAAACCATATAGAAAATGTTATTCCTGATGTAGAATTATTCCATATATTATAAGGGTGAATACCTGATGGAAATTCAACTAAACCATTTTGCGTTGTAGGAAATAAAATACTTGAGGTCCCTTGTTTTTTATTAGTAATATCAAAACTTGATGTAATATTTGTTAAATCTCTACCATTACCAGAGCTATCTGTAAAATCCCCATCAAACTTGTACCAAGCAGTCATATTTTTAGTATCATTATAGAAATTATATTTTTCATCAATAGTAAATTGATTATATAGAATATCTATTTCACTTGGTGATAAAACACGATTGTATATGCGGATGTCATCAAGGTTGCCATTTAGTTGTCTAGATAATACATTAGCATTTCCTATACTTAGTTTGAAATTTGTAATATCATCAATCCAAACGCTTCCTCCGTTTCCTACAATACTTGACGGTTCTTGAAGAACACCATTTATATATAGCTTCCAATAAACAGGTGATTTATTTAGGCATAACGTCATATGTATCCATTTATTCAAAACATATGCATTTGAATAAATATACTCATTACTCGGACCAGGGTAATTCATCAGAATTTTAAATGATAGGTCTGGAAATTTTAAAAGCGTAAATATAGACCCCGCATTTCCACTTCCATAATCATTACTGTATTCAAAAATACGTTCATTGTTATTCCCTGCTACACTTGTGTATAACCAAAAACTGAATACAAAACTGTCCCATAATGAAATATTTTCTATAGGGACCCATAATTTTTGATTTGTAAATTTAATTGATTGTTTACCATTTATATATTCATAAACAATTGTTCCACTAGCAACGGTTGGGATATTACCATTACCAGAACTATCTGTTAAATCCCCATTAAACTTGTACCACGCATACATATCAGTTGTATCATTATAGAATTTTGCAAGATTATAGCCATTTCTAAGATATGTTGTATTTTTATAGTCATTATTGTATAACACATTTATTTCATCTTGTGACAATATTCTGTTATATATACGAAAATCATCCATTTTTGTAGTATTTTGACAAGTAAAAGTTCCATTTACAGAACCTATTGTTAAATTTTGAACATTCGCTACAGCAATCGCACTTCCTCCTGTTAGTGGTTTAGTTTCTTTAAATTCTGAATTAATATATAAACTAACTTTTAATGTTGATGTAGTTGGCATATTAAATAAGAAAGTACAATATTTCCAAGAATTTGTTTCAATAAAAGTATTAAAATTTATTCCACCCCATACACCAGATGATGTCATAATTGGTAAATGAAATTGTCTATTTTTTATATATATATTCCAAGCACTAACTCCTCCATTTCTAGAAGCAACTAAAGCTTCTATTGTATTAACAATATTTGTAGTATAAATCCAGAATGAAACTGTAAAATAGTTTTGAAAGAAGTAATTTGTTGTTCCAGAAACTGTACTAAAATATCCACTTCCATTAAAAGCAAGTGCTCCATTAGTATTATTGGCATAATCTAGACCATATGATATTGTGTTTGTAAGAGTTGATACTAACCCATTTCCGGAACTATCAGTCAAATTTCCATCAAATTTATACCAAACAAGCATATTAGTAGTATTGTTGTAGAAATTATTATTAGAAATAAAAGGCGCAGGCGAATATGCCACTAAACTTGTAGTAGTTGTCTGATTATATATATTGTATATCTCGTCTTCAGTAAGAGATCTATTATATATTCTAAAATCTTTTAATGAAACTTTTATATCATTATTAAATTCACCAGAATAATTTGATTTACCTAAATATGAATATGTATATATATTAACAGATGGATAAATATATAATTGATTATGTATTTCAATACCATTTTTATATATAATCCATGTTCCATTCTTTTTAATAACCCATGTTACATGAATTAAATTACCACCAGTAGTGTGTCCAAAATCTAAATATAATCTAGTATTTTCTATAAAAAATCTTAATTGTGAATTTTTAAGATCCCGAGATATTAATATATCATTCGCATGAGGATTAATTGATGTGTTTGCACCAAAATCAAATAATCTATTAAAATTAACTATTTCATTATCAAACCTATACCAGAAACAAATTGTAATATCATTATTGAAATCTATAACATTTGATGGTAATTGTAAGTAATTATCTTTTGTTATTTTTATAATTGTATCAGATATTTCTGGTGTTCCGATTGCTGTAGTATTTAGAGAATAAATAGAGCTATCAATTGTTCCTAAATTTCCAGAAAATTTATACCACAATCTCAAATTATTATAAAGTGTTGCTGGTGAAGTCGCATAAGGTAAAAAACCTTCTTTTGTATTTGTAGTTGAGTATATATATTCAACCTCTTCTTTTGATAGTGCTTTGTTATATATACGGAAGTCGTCTAAAATCATTGCTACATTTCCATCATTAGTATAAAGTGATTTACCAATATAATATTTTGTATTTGTTGATGATGAAAATGTTGGTATTATTTTAGTTTTATTGCTTGATATTATAGTATTATTTATATATATTGTCCAATTTCCAGATGTATTAATAGTCCATACTATATGATACCAAGTATTAATAACAGATGTATAAGAATATGTAGTTTTATTCCCTGCTGGCGATGTAGTACCTTCGGCACCATCTGATAATTCAAAAGTTATTGTTGTAGCTCCAATATAAATCATTATATATCTTGAACCAGTATTTGCATATTGGACACCAAAATCAAATATTCTTGAATATGATCCGGTTCCAGCTTTAATATTTACCCAAAAATTAAATGAAATACCGTTTGATGTATTAATAGTATTTAAATTAGGTGCATTGGTATATGGAAGTTCAAAATATTGTGACGATGTAGAATTAAAATCAGCAGACGCTATACCTGTTTTAAAATTTGTAGTACTAAAAGAAACTCCATTGTTAGTTAAATTATATCCACTTACAGAACTATCATTTCCATTACCATCAAACTTGTACCAGGCAATTAAATTTTCTCGTGCTGTATCAAATTTATTTAATATAACAGCATTATTTTCAATTATATTATTATCATTTAATCTATAAATACCTCCGTTATCTTCATATATTATATCGTCTGTTGGAACACGAATTATTACAATACCAGAACCACCATTGCCAGCATATTCATCTGGATCTTGTGCATAAGCACCTCCTCCACCTCCACTACCTGTTCCATTTAATCCACTACTAGCATTTCTTATATAAATTGTACCATTCCATATTCTACCATTCCCTCCTATTGAATTAGCACCAAACCCTTTATTTATATCAACACCACTTGCAGCAGTATTATATTGACCACCGCCACCTCCAGCAGCGTAGTATTGATTAACTCCTGTTATAGGTATTATAACACCTGTTTTACCATTAAGAATAGTATTATTAAATATTTGTCCTCCAGCACCACCACCTCCTCCACCTTGATAATTAGCAGTTGCATTAGTATTACCTGAACTTCCTCCTTGAATATATATTGAACCATTCCATAATGTATTTGGTTGTGTTGAACTTCCACCAGTATATATAGTATTATCATTTCCATCTGTACTTCCACCTCCGCTTCCTCCAGAAATTCCATTTACACTTGCTACAGCTGAATTATAATATACACCACCTGCTCCACCTCCTATTCCTCTTAAATTTTGATTAACACCTCCCATATTTAATTGAATAAAACTTGAACCATCTGCTGTTTTAATAAAACTGTCTTTTCCATTTTGGTTTTCTCCTACAGCTCCTTGTCCATCAGTTAATAACTGTAACCCTATTCCTCCTGTACCTACACCAATTGAATATGTACCTGTTGTTATTGTTTGATTAACAGTATATACAACACCTCCTGCACCTCCTCCACCACCCATACTATTACCACCTGCGCCTCCTCCTCCAACAATTAATATATCACATATAGTATTTTTAGAAAATGTTATAGAACCATCTGTAGTAAAAGAATAATAGCAATATGAAGAGTTTCCTATAACTGGTTGTGGAGGTACTGAAGCTTTTATCCCTGATGGTATTTTAGCAATTATACCGCGACCCCCTTTTGATGTAGCACCAAATGCTGTAGTATCTCCTCCGTCTTGACCATAAGAACCTCCTTCGCCAACAATAATATTATAATTACCAGCGGGTACAATTACATCAGTTGAATAAATAACATTTCCTGAATTACCACCTGTTCCAAGGCTCGTTCCTCCAGAACCTCCTCCTCCTATTAGTAAAAGATCGCATGTAGTATCATAAGGAAAACTAACATAATTAGAACCTGGATAAAATTCATATACAAAAGCCGAATTAACAACATCATATGAAATAGGTTGCGATAGTGTTCCGTTAGCAATAATATTTGATGAATAATTTCTTAATACAAGTGAATTAGCATCGATAGAAGTAGATGCATATGATTGATATGATATATTTTTTATTCTTATAATTACTATACCAGAACCTCCATTACCACCTTTGGTGCCACTTGTAGCAGACCAAGCAGCACCACCTCCTCCTCCTAAACCATTTATTCCAGGGTTTCCAGTATTACCTTTCACATATGGACTATTTCCCCCACCTCCAGCACCTCCTAATCCTTGTGTAGTAGATGAACCTCCTCCTCCTCCGGCATAAGTTATAATTGATCCAGTTATACTACTTATAGAACCATTACCACCATTTACTCCTGAACCTGCAGTACTTGCACCGCCACCACCTCCGCCTATACTTGACCCTCCAGGTGCACCATTATTACCTTCGCCTAAAATACCAGCACCACCACCTGATGTTGCTGTATTTCCTCCACCACCCCCTGAACCTCCTGTTGATCCACTCCCCGCATTTACATAAGCACCTCTACCACCTCCTGTTGTTTTATATTCTATAGTATCTTTAATAATTTTACTATCATTTCCATTGCTTTGAACACCACCAGAACCAACTATTATTGTATAATTACCATTTAAAAATAATCCAGATATATATTTAAATCCTCCAGCACCACCACCACCAGCCTCATGAGCAACTGACGAATCTCCACCTGCTCCGCCTCCTGCAACTATTAAAACATCACAAATAGTATCTTGTAAAAATGTTATTGAGTTTATTCCAGATGTTGATGTAAAAGCATAATATTTATCAGATGAATTAGGTACTGATAATAATTGTTTTAAAATACCATTTTCAATTATTGTTGGGTTATAAGATGTTTTTTCATTCCAATAATTGGAAGTTTCTGAAGTTGTTGTAGTAATTATAGAAGATTGTAATGTTAATTCAATATTATCTTCTTTAAAATTATATCCCGATGAAAGATTAAGACCACTATTTATTGTTATAATATTATTATTAGACGTTAAAGAGTTTATTATAGTTTGTTTAGAATCTAATATTGTTGTTAATCCAGTAATATCTGAAATATTATGAGTATGTGTAGATGGTGTAAATTCTAAAGGAATATTAGAAAGCCCAGAATAGGAAAAAGGTAATGAATTAGAATATAATCCTGTAGAATTTATGTCACCAATAAGTTCTAATGAATTAGAAGTTGTAGGATTTTTTCCTATTCCAATATTACCAGAATTATTTATAATAAATTTTGTTCCAGTATTTCCATATATTTCAACAGTATTTTGATTATTATTTTGTTGTATAGTTAAAGCTGGATTTGTTGAAGAACTTACAATTTGTAAGTCTTCGTTTGCAACTGTTTTACTAGATGATATTACAATATTACTAGAGATGAAACCATTTAAAACATTTACATTTCCATTTACAGTTAAATCAGTATTTAATAAATTATTTTCAATATATTTATTGATAGAACCATTCAGTATATTACTGATATTTAGATCTGTTAATCTATTTATAATATCAATATCAATATTAGAATTATAGTTAGAGCTATTAGTGTCAATAATATTATATTTTGTTGTCAAAGTAGTATTAGTATCATTTATAGAATTAATAAGATTATTAGAAGTATTATTAATAACATTAGAAGTATTAATAATTGTAGAAGTTATAGATTCTGATAATCCGCTTAAGTAATTTAAAGATGCTATATTAATATCAGAAGTTGTTATATTATCATTATTTATAAGAATTTTATTAGGATTAAGAGATACATTAATTAAATTACTAAGACTACCAGTTATACTTATAGTTTGTAGATTGCTATTAATATTTTGATTAATAAGTTCTATTTTAGGTTTTAGAACATTAGAATTATATTTATATAAATTGTCGATATTTTTACTCATATATGATATATTTATCAACTACTTAAATAAGAATAAAAATAAAAGCTGTGTTTTTATAATTTTTTAGAATTCTTTAATGCTTCTTGAATTCTTAAATGTTTTGAAGACATTTTGCCATTCTTTTCATAAGTTTCTTTATTCTTCAAAGCCTTTGTACGCCTTTTATAATTTTCTTTTGACTCATGTTTATCATATTTCCTTGTTTCATCCATTTTCTTATACTATAAGTATTGAATTATAATTATCATTTTTTTAGATTATATAAGAATTATATCAACAATATAATAAAATGAAACATTATTGGATTAATTTAGACAGATCTGCTGATAGGAGAGCTTTTATGGAAGCCCAATTTAAAAACTTGGGGTTAGAAAATATTCGTGTTAAAGCTATTACTCCAGATGATTTATATGATGTAATACATGATTTTGATAAGCTTCTTGCTAAGAAAAAATATGAAAAACACGATTTAGCTTGTTTATTAAGTCATTTTAAAGCATTAAATGAAGGCTTTAAATCAGGTGATGATTATTTTGTAATTATGGAAGATGATACTTACATGCCGTTTGATATAAATTATAATGATCTTATTACATCTTTTCCACAAGATATGGAAGTTGCTCAATTATGTGTTTCAAACTCGGGATGCTGTTATAGTTTATACAATCATTATAATCAATCAAATCAGTTTCATTTTAAATGGAACTATATTATACCATCTTGTGGGTTTTATATAGTTTCAAAAAAAGGAGCAGAAAAGTTAATAAAGCAATTTTATAAAGAAGATATTGAAAAATATGATTTTTATAGTGCTATTTATGATTTATATGCTGATGTTTTAATATATCAATCTACAAATACATATTGTTCGGCTGTGCCGTATACGTATACTAGCATTGAGATGGGAACAATTATTCATGAATATAATTTCAATGAATTAATAGATCATACTGATAAAATTAAAAAACTTATTAAACATGCTGTTGATAATAATCGCATACCACATATTACTAAAGTCCGAGAGTTGCTTTAGACTTATTTAGTATCTTTTAGTTTATATTTTTCATCAAAAAAATACACGATTATTAATTTTTTTCTATTATCTCTTAATTTATCTGTAATATAAAGGATAGTATTATCATCTTTCATATCGTGATTTTTAATCCATATATTAAAAAGCTCGGTATATATAATAACACTTTCATTTATCATAGGATAATCTTTTATTTTATTTGTTGCTAACATTTGTGCTTCTTCTGCTAATCCTATAATATGAAGAAAATGCTTAGTAATACAATCTCTACATCTTTTATTTTTATTTGTCAAATGTTCTTCGAGAAGAATTGATTGTTTTATAATTTGCTGCATATTATATTTAGGATCGCTAACAGGATCTACAGATCCACAAGAGTTTATATCACATGAACCTGCTGTGCTAGTAAAGTTAGCAGGACTAGTATTTATATTAAAAATTTTCTTATTTAAACTATCATTCCCATTTGTATTCATATAATGTTGGTGCCATAATATTATAACAGTGCTAAATAATATTATAAATATAACTAAAATATTATCCATCTATTATAATAGTAATAAAAATATAATGAATATAGGTGCCGGAGGAGGAGGGGGATCAGATTTATTACAAGAGTCTTTTAAAGGAGGTTCAAATTATGGAAGGAATGCTGCAATGGGAGGCGTTGGTTTAGCGGCTATGTCTTCAAGTGGAAATAATGCAAGATGTCCTATTGATGACATGTCATTAATGTGTCAATTAAGTAGAACAGTTTCTATAACTAGTATGATTATTTATTTAATAGTAGTTTTTAGCATTTTAATATACTTTCTTTATATGTTATATAAATATATGAAAGCGAAAAAATAAGGTATTTTTTTTTATTTTATTAATGTAATATGAGTGACATAAGTTTAAAAAATCTATATTCAAGTAATAAATATTGGAAAACAATTGATAATAATATTATAACTACAAATACTGGTAATCTCGGTATTGGAATAACTACACCTGATTATAAATTACATGTAATTGGAACAATTACATCTACTGATAATATATGTACATCAACTGGTTATGTAGGTATTGGAAGTACAGCATATAATACTGCTAAATTATATATATATGAAGAAGGAGCAGGAACAGTTGCTACCAAAGATAATGGTACTTTTGTAATAGACAGAGATAATGTTGGAGAAAGCAGTATTGTTTTTAAACATAAAGGTGTAACTAATAATTATGGTTTTATTAAATATGTTGATAATGCTGATGATTCTTCTGTTATGACACTAGGTTCTATTGGAGGAGCTAATAATAAACTTAATATTGCTCCTGGTGGAGGAGCTACAGGTTTAGTAGGTATTAATAAAGCTAATCCTCTTGTTGCTTTAGATGTTACTGGTGCTTTAGCTGTTTCTGGCAATAGTACAATAGGAGGTACTTTGGGAGTTACTGGAAATACAACATTGACAGGAACATTACAAGCAAATAATAATGTAACAATTGCAAATGGTAAAACATTAAGTGTTGGTGGAAATACAACATTGACAGGAACATTACAAGCAAATAATAATGTAACAATTGCAAATGGTAAAACATTAAGTGTTGGTGGAAATACAACATTGACAGGAACATTACAAGCAAATAATAATGTAACAATTGCAAATGGTAAAACATTAAGTGTTGGTGGAAATACAACATTA
>Ga0209653_1000441_pt1 | contig 37056 bp, 37 predicted proteins | sample SaaInl6LU_22_DNA_FD_184644 | JGI IMG/M metagenome (GOLD analysis project Ga0209653, IMG submission 184644) | Marine microbial communities from expanding oxygen minimum zones in the Saanich Inlet - ESP_116LU_22_DNA (SPAdes) (version 2) | ecosystem: Environmental > Aquatic > Marine > Intertidal...
GTCAGACATTGGGTCTGATGACACCCCTGCGGCGGATTAACGAGAGAAAGGAAGGCAACGCTATGGCTCTGCCCGATTATAATATGCGTCAACTGCTGGAAGCAGGCGTACACTTTGGACACCAAACTCACCGTTGGAACCCGAAAATGGCACCGTTCATTTTTGGCGGTCGTAACGGCATTCACGTTTTAGATTTGGCACAAACCGTGCCGCTTTTGCACCAAGCTCTGGTCGCGGTTCGCGATGTTGTGGCGTCAGGTGGCCGCGTTTTATTCGTTGGCACCAAGCGTCAAGCAGCTGAGCCAATTGCGCGCCATGCGAGCCAGTGCGCGCAATATTACATGAATTCACGTTGGCTTGGCGGCACGCTGACCAACTGGCAAACCATTTCAAATTCGATCAAACGCCTGCGCGAGCTGGAAACCATTTTGGGTGGCGACGGCGCCGGTGGTCTGACGAAAAAAGAAATTCTCAATCTGACACGCGAGCACGAAAAACTTGAGCGCGCGCTCGGTGGGATTAAAGAAATGGGCGGCGTGCCTGAGCTGATGTTTGTGGTCGACACCAACAAAGAAGCGATTGCCATTGCCGAGGCCAAAACTTTGGGCATTCCGGTGATTGCCATTCTCGACAGCAATTGCGACCCCGACGGCATTGATTACCCAATTCCGGGCAATGATGACGCCTCACGCGCCATTGAACTTTATTGCAGCCTGATTTCAAAAGCCGTTATTGCCGGTATTGAAGACAGCAGCTCTGCTTCTGGTGTTGATTTGGGCGCTGCTGCTGAGCCAGTGGCGGAAGCCGTGCTTGAAGAAGTGGCTGCCGAAGAAGTTGTTGCCGAAGCGCCAGCTGAAGAAGCTGTTGCCGAAGAAGCGACCGAAACGGCCCCTGAGGAAGAAGCTCAAGCCTAAGGCTTGCATTCTAAAAATAGAAAAGTGAAGGAGCTCACAATGAGCAATATTACAGCGAGTATGGTGAAAGAACTGCGCGAAGTTTCTGGCGCCGGTATGATGGATTGTAAAAATGCGTTGAACGAAAACAATGGCGACATGGACGCCGCCGTTGATTGGCTGCGCACCAAAGGCTTGGCTAAAGCGGCCAAAAAGTCAGGTCGTGTCGCGGCTGAAGGCTTGGTTGGCGTTGCATCAAAAGGCACAACGGGTTCAGTGGTCGAGGTAAACTCAGAAACTGACTTCGTTGCCCGTAATGAAGTTTTCCAAACCATGGTTGCCAAAATTTCAACTTTGGCGAGCACGATTTCAGGTTCGCATGACGACTTATTGGCAGCAGAATTTCCTGGTGCCGGTAAATCTGTTCAAGACCATGTGCAAGAAATGGTCGGTACAATTGGCGAAAATATGACCGTGCGCCGCTCACAAACATTGAGCGTCTCAGAAGGCATTGTGGCCAGCTATGTGCACAGTCCGGTGACCGAAGGTCTTGGCAAAATTGGTGTTCTGGTGGCCCTTGAGTCATCTGGCGACAGTGAAAAACTGCAAGCTTTGGGCAAGCAATTGGCCATGCATGTTGCGGCGACAAGCCCGCTGGCGGCCACCGCTGATGAATTGGATCCAGAAGAAGTCGAGCGCGAACGCGCTGTGCTGATTGCCGAAGCCAAAGAGAGCGGCAAGCCAGACGAGATTATCGGCAAAATGGTTGAAGGCCGTATTCGCAAATTCTACGAGGAAGTTGTGCTCGAGTCACAAGTCTTTGTTATCGACGGCGAAACACGGGTTTCTAAAGTTCTTGAAAATGCTGCCGGCGATATTGGTGGTGCTGTGAAACTGAAAGGTTTTGTGCGCTTCGAATTGGGCCAAGGCGTTGATAAGGGTGAAGAAGCTGATTTTGCCGCCGAAGTCGCGGCAGCCGTCAGCGGTAATTAATCTTCTTGTGTTGCGCGCTGGCTATGGCCAGAGCGGTGCACAAATGCAAATCTTATAGCCACAATGGCCGGAATCGCGCCATTGTGGCTTTTGCAAATTTAGCAGCGGATATTGGCACTCAGGGAGGCGCTCATGGCAGGTAAACCGAACTACAAACGTGTGCTTTTGAAAGTTTCGGGCGAGGCCCTTATGGGCCCCGGCCAATATGGTATTGACGTTGCCACCGTTGACCGCATTGCCCATGAAGTCAAAGATGCGCTGGCCCTCGGTGTCGAGGTCTGCATGGTCATTGGCGGCGGCAATATTTTCCGCGGGCTTTCAGGAGCTGCCGACGGTATGGATCGGTCGAGTGCCGATTATATGGGCATGCTGGCGACGGTGATGAATGCTCTGGCCATGCAAAATGGCTTGGAACGCTCAGGCGTCGCCACCCGCGTCTTATCTGCCATTCCCATGACCAGCGTGTGCGAGCCCTATATTCGCCGCCGCGCCGAACGGCATATGGAAAAGGGCCGGGTGGTGATTTTCGCCGCTGGCACCGGCAATCCATTTTTCACCACAGACACAGCAGCTGCTTTGCGGGCCGCAGAAATGAATTGCGATGCGCTGATGAAGGGCACCAATGTTGATGGCGTTTACTCAGCTGATCCGAAAACCAACCCGCAGGCCGAGCGTTACGACCAGCTCAGCTATATGGATGTGCTGTCGCGCGATTTGAAAGTGATGGACGCCTCGGCGGTTTCTCTCTCGCGTGAAAACGGTATTCCGATTATTGTCTTTTCAATTCAGCAATCCGGCGCCTTTACGCAAGTGTTAAAGGGTGACGGCGCGTGTACGATTGTGCAAAGCTAAACCATAGCAAGGAAGTAAAATGAGCATTGATATTTCAGATATTGAACGCCGCATGGATGGCGCAGTGACAACATTAAAAACTGATTTGGGTGGGTTACGCACCGGGCGGGCGAGCGCCAGCCTATTGGAGCCAATCACAGTTGAGGCCTATGGCCAACAAATGCCAATTTCGCAAGTGGGCACCATCACCGTGCCGGAACCGCGCATGTTGAGCGTCCAAGTATGGGACAAAGGGCAGGTAAGCCTGGTTGAAAAAGCCATTCGTGAAAGCGGGCTTGGCTTGAACCCAATGGCTGATGGCACGCTGGTGCGTATTCCTCTGCCAGAACTGAACGCCGAACGGCGCGAAGAATTGGTCAAAGTGGCTGGCAAATATGCCGAACAAGCCCGCGTCGCTGTACGGAATGTGCGCCGTGATGGTATGGACCAAATTAAAAAGGCCGAAAAGGACAGTGAGATTTCGCAAGACGAGGCCAAGGATTTATCGGCTGAGGTACAGACCATCACCGACAAATACGTAAAGCTGGTGGATGAAACGCTGGAAGTCAAAGAAGGCGAAATCCGGCAGGTCTAGTCGGGCAGGGCGTATGTCGCAGTCTCACCAACAGCAAGAGTTACCGTCTCACCTCGCCATTATTATGGATGGCAATGGACGCTGGGCGACGCAACGCGGTATGCGTCGGCAAGAGGGGCATTGGCAAGGCGTTGAGACATTGCGCCAAACCGTCAAAGACGTCATGCAGGTGGGCATTCAATGCCTCACCTTATTTTCCTTCTCATCTGAGAACTGGAACCGCCCTAAAGCCGAAGTCAATTTTCTTATGTTGCTGTTGCAGCGTTTCATTGAGAGCGATTTGGCTGATTTACATGCCCAAAATGTGCGTGTGCGTGTGCTCGGGCGGCGGCATGATTTATCGCCGAAAATTATCAAACTCATCGAGCGGGCTGAAACCTTGACGGCAGATAATACCTCGCTGCAATTGCAGGTGGCGTTTAATTATGGCGCCCGCGAAGAGATTGCCGATGCGGCGTCGCGATTGGCGCGCCGGGCTGTGGCTGGCACTTTAGATCCTGCGTCAATCACCCCCGAGGTTTTCGGCTCTGAATTACTAACCGCCGGTTTGCCAGATCCAGATTTAATCATTCGCACCAGTGGCGAATATCGCATTAGTAATTTTTTGCTGTGGCAGAGTGCCTATGCTGAATTTTTCTTTACCGAAACATTATGGCCAGATTTCACCGCCGATGATTTAGCCGAAGCGCTGAGCGCCTATGCGCAACGCGACCGCCGTTTTGGCGGGCTATCAAATCAAAAAGAGCGGGAGCATTAGATGGCCACAGCAAAGCCAAAAACCGTCAAACTGGCCGATAAATTTGTTGGTCTCGTGCAGCGTATTCGAACGGCAGTTGTCTTGCTGCCGTTTGTTTTGGCCGCTGTTTGGTTTGGCGGGCTATGGTTTTTCTTTCTTATCGCCTTAGCGGCGCTCGCCATGGCCTATGAATGGGTGGGGCTGTTGCAAAGTCAGCAGCCAAGCCGAGACCGCCTATGGTTGAGTGTTTTGCTTTTGGCGGTTTTATGGTTTTCCCACGTCACCTCAGCAACCGATGGTTTGGCTTTGATTGCAGTGATTTGCCTGCTCGGCGGGGCACTTCTGGTCCAGTCTGGCGGCCGTACCACGCCGGTTCTCGGCGGCTTGATTTACGTCGGCTGGCCGATGGCGGCAGCCATTGGGTTTCATCAGGCACCATCGGGCGCGCTGATTATCTTATATGTGCTGGTCAGCGTTTGGGCGGTGGATATTTTCGCTATGTTTTGCGGCAAGATTATTGGCGGCCCGAAATTGGCACCGCGCGTTTCGCCGAATAAAACCTGGGCTGGTCTGTTCGGCGCCATGGCTGGTGCCATGCTGGTGGCCAGTTTGAGTTTTTGGGTTTTGACGCGCTTCGCCTTGGCGCCCGTCGCCCTTCTCGACATGATCGCAATTGCGGCGGTGCTGGCGGTTGTGGCGCAAATGGCTGATTTATTTGAATCCGCCCTAAAGCGCAAAAACGATATCAAAGACTCTGGCGCGATAATCCCCGGACATGGCGGCATTCTTGACCGGGTCGATGGTCTGGTCGGTGTGTTTATTGCGCTGCACATTGTCGCTTTATGGCGCGGTGGCCCTGTCGCCGACGCTTTGTGGGTTTGGTAAAATGCGCCGTATTTCTCTTTTTGGCGCCACTGGCACAATTGGCGATAATGCGCTGCAATTGGTCGATTTGCATCCTGAGCGTTTCACCATTGAGGTGATGAGCGCACATCAAAATGTCGAAAAACTGGTCGCTCTGGCGCGTCACTATCAGCCCAAATGTTTGGTCATTGGCGACGCCGAGGCGGCCGCTCAAGTGAAACAGAGCCTTGCTGACTTTTCCGGCGATATTTTAATCGGCGAAGCGGGTTTGGTCGAGGCGGCACAACGGCCGTGCGATGTGACGGTGATGGCGATTGTCGGTTTCGCAGGTCTGAAACCGGCGCTGGCCGCGGCGCAATTGGGCCATATTTTAGCCCTCGCCAATAAAGAATGTTTGGTCGCCGCTGGCCCATTGCTCATGCGCCAAGCCAGTCAGCACAACACCACTGTCTTGCCGATTGATAGCGAGCATAATGCGATTTTCCAGCTTCTCGATGGGCGCCGCGCCGATGGTTTGGAGAAAATGATTTTGACGGCATCGGGCGGGCCATTTCGTGAGGCCAGCCGTAGTGACTTGGAAAATGTGACGCCGAGCATGGCTGTTGCCCATCCCAATTGGGACATGGGCGCAAAAATTTCTGTCGATAGCGCCACCTTAATGAACAAAGGGTTGGAGCTGATTGAGGCGCATTATTTGTTTCAAGTGGCGCCAGAAAAGCTTGATGTGTTGGTGCACCCGCAATCGGTGGTGCATGGTTTGGTCAGCTTCTCCGATGGCAGTGTGTTGGCGCAAAAAGGCAGCCCCGATATGCGCACGCCATTGGCCCATTGCATGGCTTACCCTGAGCGCATAAATGCTGGCGTGGCGCCGCTTGATTTGGCGGCCATCGGCAGTTTGACTTTCGCAAAACCTGACCGTGACTTATTCCCTTGCCTGGCTTTGGCTGAAGCCGCCATGCGGGCTGGCGGCGTGATTCCGACATTGCTCAATGGCGCCAATGAAGAAGCGGTAGCCGCGTTTTTGGCCGGCCGCATTGGGTTTTTGCAAATTGCAGATTTGGTGGCTGACGTGTTGGCGCAATTTGCTGACAATAGTCAAGATGTGGCGTCTTTGGAGGCGATCTTTGCCGCCGATCATTGGGCCCGAGAAAAAGCCCGTATTTGGTTGGAAAAAGCAGCATAAGGGCGAAAATTGCTGCATATCGTATAATTTTGCCATAATTCGTTGGTTATCTGAATTGAGGCTTTAACTCTGGTCAAAAATGGCCATAATGCTGAAATTCTTGGGAGTTTTCATGGACGTCATTAACAATTTGTACAGCGGGCTTGGGCTGGGTTACCTGCTTCCCTTCGTCTTTGTGCTGACCATTGTGGTGTTTTTCCATGAGCTCGGGCACTTTTATATCGCCCGCCGTTGCGGTGTGCGGGTTGAGGTGTTTTCGGTCGGGTTTGGCCGCGCCATTGCCAAATGGCACGATAAGCACGGCACAGAATGGCGCATTAGCTGGATACCATTGGGTGGCTATGTGAAGTTCTTTGGCGATGAAAATGCCGCCAGCGCTCCCAGTGCCGACGCCCTTAACGATATGGATGACGCGGTTCGCCAAGGCACACTATATTACAAACCATTATGGCAACGCGCCGCCGTTGTCGTTGCCGGACCGGTGGCAAATTTTATTTTGGCGATTATCATCTTCGCTTCGCTTTACAGTTTCTTCGGTCAACGGGTCAATGACCCGCTGGTTGGCGGTGTGCTGGAAAACAGTGCGGCCGAGCGGGCCGGCTTTCAAACTGGCGATTTAATCACTGCGATTGACGATGAGCTGGTTGATAATTTCGGCCAAGTGCGCCGCATGGTAACGGTCAATGCGGGCAATCCATTGCGTTTTTCTGTGCAGCGCGATGGGGCGCAAATAACGCTGACGGCGACACCGGATTTGGTGTTGGAAACCGACCGTTTTGGCAATGAATATAACATTGGTCGTCTCGGCGTTGCTGTCGCCGGTGATGGCGCTGGCACTCGCCATGTGCGCTATAATCCGATTACCGCCCTATGGATGGGTGTTGAAGAAAGCTATTTCATCGTTGAACAGACTTTCATTATTATGGGCCGTATTATTATCGGCCGTGAGAGCGCTGAAAGCCTCGGCGGCCCCATTCGTATTGCGCAATTATCTGGCCAGACGGCGACTTTGGGGCTGGTGGCGCTGATTAATTTGACCGCCGTGTTATCGGTCTCCATCGGCCTGATTAACCTGTTTCCCATCCCCATGCTGGATGGTGGGCATTTAATGTTTTATGCTTATGAGGCCGTTGTTGGGCGTCCAATGTCGATGCGGGTGCAAGAATATGCTATGCGCATAGGCTTGAGCATGGTTATGCTCTTATTCATTTTTGTTACGTGGAATGATTTGGCTCGATTAGATGTTTTCTCCCGCGTAGCTAACTTTTTTGGATTTTAATCAATGCTAAATCATTCGAAATCTCTCCCCGCGCTGCTGGTTCTTTGCCTTTTAGCCGTACTTATTTCACCGGCCTTGGCAAAAATTGGTGAGCCGGTTTCCTTTATCCGTGTTGAAGGTACCCAGCGGGTCGAGGACGAGACGGTTCTGGCCTATATGAATATTCGGGTTGATCAGATTGATCATGCGGCGCTGGTTGACCAATCGGTGAAAACACTTTTTTCATCCAGCTTATTCTCTGACGTGACCATTCGGCGCGAAGGCTTGGGCCTGGTGGTGACAGTGATTGAAAACCCGATTGTGAACCGGGTTGATTTTGAGGGTAATTCGACCATTCAGGACGAAGCCTTGGCAACCGAGGGCACGCTGAAATCGCGGCAAATTTATACCCGTGCGCGCGTGCAAGATGACGTTGAGCGCTTTATTGAATTATATCGTCGCGGTGGGCGTTTTGCCGTGCGCATTGAACCGAAAGTTATTCAGAAACCACAAAATCGCGTCGATTTGATTTTTGAAATTGATGAAGGTCCGACGACATCCGTGCGGTCAATCAATTTCCTCGGCAATAAAGCGTTTGATGATGACCGCTTGCGGCAGGAAATTTTTACCACCGAAGCGCGCTGGTGGCGGTTTGTTACCTCCAATGATAATTATGACCCTGATCGGATTGCCTATGACCGCGAATTATTGCGGCGCTTCTATCTGAGCAAGGGTTATGCCGATTTTCAAGTGGTTAGCACCAATGCCGAGCTGACCCGCGACGGCAAAGAGTTTTTTGTGACCTTCAAAGTTGATGAAGGGGCGCAATATAATTTTGGCGCTAGCAGCGTGTCGACCTCGCTTGATGAGCTGAAAATTATTGAGTTGGAAGAGCTGATCACCCATGAAGAGGGCGAGCGCTACGATTCGAGAGCTTTGGACAAAACCGTCGATGCCTTGACTAAAGCTATTGGCGAGCAAGGATTTGCCTTCGCCGACATTCGTCCTCGGGTGAACCGTGACCGAAAGAACAACATTGTGGGTGTGGTATATGCGGTTGAAGAGGGGCCGCGGGTTTATGTCGAGCGCATCAATATCAACGGCAATGACCGGACTTATGACGAAGTTATTCGCCGCGAAATGCGTCTCAGTGAAGGCGATGCCTTTAATCGGGTGCTGCTGTCGCGCTCCGAGCGCGATGTGCGCGGCTTGAATTATTTTAGCAATGTCGAAGTGACAGAGACGCCGGGCTCGGCCGATGACAAAACCATTATCGACATCAATGTGCGCGAGCAACCAACGGGCGAATTGAGCTTTGGTGTGGGCTATTCATCGGCGGAAGATCTGTCGACACAATTCAGTATTGCCGAACGCAACTTCCGCGGACGTGGGCAGATTTTGCGGCTGCAATTAGGCCTCAGCAGCGAAGTGCAAAGCTATAATTTCGCCTTCACTGAACCGTATTTTTATAATCGAGATGTCTCAGCGGGCTTTCGCGTTTATAAGACCGACCGCAGTTATGACAATCAGGCTGGCTTGGAAACCGCTGAAACCGGCCTTGGGGTAAATCTTGGGTTTCCGTTGTCCGAAGATGGCCGCTTGAGCCTGTTTGCTAATTTCTCCGAAGACGAGCTGATCAATAATTCCGCCAATAGTTCCGTAAACCCAAGCTACACCAATCAGAAGCTGGAACTTGGCTATTATTATGGCATTGATATGCGTGATGATTATGTTGATCCGACGGCCGGTTGGTCGTTTAGTTTTGGACAAGATATTGCTGGTCCGGCCATGGACGTCACTTATTTGCGCACCCGTTTGCGGGCCGATTATTATCATGAGTTGGCCGAGGGTTATGTTTTTCACGCGCGGGCCAAATTGGGCATCATCAATGATTATCGTGGTGGCGCGGTGAATTATAATGACCGGTTTTTCGAAGGCGGCTCCAGCTTTCGCGGTTTCGACCGTTCTGGCGTCGGCCCGCGCCAAATCAGCACCGGATATGCTTTGGGCGCCAATCGCTACATCGTTGGTACGACCGAAGTTTCCCTACCGCTTGGCTTGCCAAAAGAATTGGGCATGAAGGCTAACGCCTTTATTGATTTTGGTGTGCTGGGCGATACGGACACATATTCAGCGGTCGCTGGCGACATTCAAGATGACTTCGCTTTCCGCGCAACTTATGGTTTAAGTGTGTCTTGGAAATCGCCTTTTGGCCCAGTGAGGTTTGATTTTGCTGACGCTATTAAAGAAGAATTTTATGATGAAACTCGTTCCTTCCGGTTTACAATCGGAACAAATTTCTAAAGGGGAAGTTATGACCAACCAATTTTTTACAAAACATTTTTTCAAAAGCTTGCTTTTGGTTGCCGCTTTGGTGATGCCGCATCAGGCATTGGCGCAAGGCGTATCAATCATTGTTTTTGACCTTGAAGTTGCGGTTGGCGCATCAAAGGCTGGTCAGGACATGTCTAAACAATTGCAGAAGCAGGCTGAAGATTTGCGCAAGCGGGCTGATAAATTTGGTGAAGACTTGCAAGCTGAAGCGACCAAATTGCAAGAGCAGCGTTCGCTGATTGCACCTGATGCATGGAAAGTGAAAGTCGAAGAGCTGCAAACTAAAGAGCAGACCAATCGTCAAAAGTTCAATGCTGAAGGTCAGGCCATTCAAGCCGGCGGGCAAAAAGCCTCTCGTGAGATTTTAAATATTGCCGACGAGGAACTCAACAAAATCGCTAAAGAACGCAAGGCTGATATTGTGATGAATCGTAAGGCCGTGTTCTTTGCCAGCCCAGCGATTGATGTCACAGACGAATTGGTCGAGCGCGTCAATAAGCGCATTAGCTCGGTCAAAGTGACGCCGGTCACTGCCAAGCAGTAACTCTGATGGCTGACCCACGCTTTTTCGAGTGTGCGGGGCCGTTCTCCGCCAGTGCTATTGCCGCGCTTATCGACGGCCAATGCACTGGCGAAGCTGACGCCATATTCAGTGATATATCGTCGCTCGAACTGGCGCAGCCGGATATGGTGAGTTTTTTCACCAACCCAAAATTAGCTGAGCAGCTGGCCACTTCAAAAGCTGGTGCTGTGTTAATCTCAGAAAAAAATCGCGCCCTATGCCCGCCGCAGACGCAGGCGATTATTTGCGACGACCCCTATCGGGCGATGGCTATTATGGCGCAGGCGTTTTATCCCCTAACGGCACAATCTCGCCCAATGCCAGGCGAGGGACAAGACGGCGCCATGTTGCACCCGACGGCCCGCCTTGGCGAAAATGTGACCATTGAGCTGGGGGCAATGATTGGTCGTCATGCGGAAATTGGCGACAATTGCGTGATTGGGGCCGGTGCCATGATTGGTCATGGTGTTGTGCTCGGGCATGATTGCGTCATTGGTCCGCAGGCAACAATTGGCTACAGCTTGCTTGGCAATCGGGTCATTGTGCAGGCGGGTGCTCGTTTGGGAACCGATGGGTTTGGTTTCGCGCCGGGCAGCCAGCATGTGAAAATTCCGCAGCTTGGTCGGCTGATCGTGCAAAGCGATGTTGAAATTGGTGCCAATGCAACGCTTGACCGAGGTGCCGTCGGCGACACAATTATTGGTGAAGGCACGAAAATAGATAATTTGGTGCATATTGCCCATAATGTTGAAATCGGCCGCCACTGCTTTTTAGCCGCTCATTCGGCAGTTGCTGGTAGCAGTAAAATTGGTGACTATGTGCAAATGGGTGGTTTTGCTGGCGTTGTCGGGCATATTGAAGTGGGTGCGCATAGTGTTATTGGTGCCCATTCGCTGGCCACTAAATCACTGCCCGAAAAATCTTCCGTCAGCGGTGCACCGGCGCGGCCACGCAGCGAGCTTTATCGCGATCAAGCGTTTTTGAGTAAATTGCGCAAACAGTCTGACTAGGCTGATTGTCGCGGATTTGCGTAATAAAGCGACACAATAGTTTATTTGAAGCCCCTCCGAACACATTTTACCTATGGGCGATGAGTAATATCCATCCGACTGCCCTTATTGATGAAACGGTGACGCTAGGCCAAGACGTGGTAATTGGCCCATATTGCTGTTTGACCGGCAATGTCGTTTTAGGCGATCGGGTAAAGTTGGAAGCGCATGTGGTCATTACCGGTGATACGCATATTGGCGATGACACACATATTTATTCTTTCGCGGCTATTGGCACGGCGCCGCAAGATCTCAAATTCGCTGACGAAGATGTCAAATTAATCATCGGCGCGCGCAATAAAATTCGCGAGCACGTCACCATGAACCCGGGCACCAGCGGCGGCGGTGGGGTCACGCATATTGGCGACGATGGTTTATTTATGGTGGGCGCCCATGTCGCGCATGATTGCCAAGTCGGCAATAATGTCATCATTGCCAATAATTCATGCCTCGCCGGTCATGTCGAGTTGGGTGATTTCGGTATTATTGGAGGCTTGGTTGGGGTGCATCAGTTCTGCCGCATTGGCCAACATGCGTTTATTGGTTTCGGGGCGATGATTGACGAAGATGTTATTCCCTATGGTACGGCCAAGGGCAATCGGGCGGAAATTTCAGGCCTTAATCTAATTGGTTTAAAGCGACGCGGTTTCGCGCGGGCTGAAATCAATGATTTGCGCGCCGCTTATAAATCGGTGTTTTTGTCGAGCGACGGTGATTTAATGACCCGCGTTCAAAATATCGCCGCCGCTTATCCCCATGCGCCCTTAGTGCAAAATGTTGTCGCCTTTATGCAGGCCGATAATTCGCGAGGCTTCAGCCTCCCATCTTCGACATAGGTCCGCCATGAGTGCCGCGCCGTTAGGAATCATCGCCGGACAAGGTGTTTTGCCCTTGCGCATTGCGCAGGCGCAAAAACAAGCGGGGCGCTCGGTTTTTATCGTCGGCGTCACCGGCGAGGCGGACGCAGGTATTGAAGCCTTTGACCATCAGTGGATTGCCATGGGCGCTTTCAAACAAGTGGCGGATGCTTTCAAACAGGCTGGTTGCCAAGAGCTGATTATTATTGGCGCTGTGCAGCGGCCCAATATCGCCACCATGCAAACTGATGAAGGCGGCCAGTGGTTTTTAGAAAAAGTTACCCAAGGCCGCCAATTGGGCGATGACCAATTATTAAAAACCCTGATTGGCTATTTCCAAACCCAAGCCCTGAATGTGGTGTCGGCCGAAACCTATTACGGTGATCTTCTGGGACCGCTGGGGCAGCAAGGCAAATATGCCATTGGCCCGCATCAGCCCGATATTGATTTAGGCTTAGACGTCGTCAAAGCCATTGGCGGTCTGGATATCGGCCAAGCTGTAGTCGTCGCCGGCCGTGTGGTGCTGGCCATTGAAGGCCCGGAAGGCACCGACAATATGTTGCGCCGTATTGCCGATTTGTCGCCCGAATTGCGCGGCACGCCCGAGGCCCCGTCTGGGGTTTTGGTGAAAATGCCAAAGCCGCAACAAGACCGCCGTGTTGATATGCCGACCATTGGTGCGCAGACCATTGCCTTGGCCGCCAAGGCGCATATGGCAGGCATTGTATATGAGGCTGGCGGCGCGCTGATTGACGATCTGGCCGCGACCATTGCGGCGGCCAATACAGCCGGCTTATTCTTGCACGGTTTAGAAGCGCCGCTAGATGACTGAGTCAAGCAAAAAGGCAAAACATGTCGTCATTGTCGCCGGAGAAACCTCTGGCGACGCTTTGGGCGCCGATTTAATGCAGGCGTTGCGGCAGCAGCAAAATAATCTGCTGCTATCGGGTGTCGGTGGGCCAAAAATGCAGGCCCATGGGCTGACCTCCTTATTCCCAATGTCAGAGATTGCCCTCATGGGGTTGAAGGAAATTTTGCCGAAACTGCCAAAATTATTCAAACTCGTCGATACGACGGTGGCGCATATATTGCACGTCAAGCCTGACGTCTTAGTGCTGATTGACAGTCCTGAATTCAACCACCGTGTTGCCAAGCGGGTCAAAAAGCAGCGCCCGGAGTTGCCAATTATTTGCTATGTGGCGCCGCAAATTTGGGCATGGCGTCGTGGACGGGCCAAAAAAATGCGCGCCTATTTTGACGCGGTGATGGCGTTCCTGCCTTTTGAGCCCGAGGTTTTCGCCGCCAATAATGGCCCGCCGTGTCATTTTGTCGGCCATCCGATGGTCGACCGCCTGAAACAACTCGAGCCTTTGCCAGATTTCCGCAAAAAGCACAAATTAAAAGCCAAGGATAGATTGTTGTCGGTTTTGCCAGGCAGTCGGTTTAGTGAAATCAAAGTATTGGCGCCCGTATTTGGCCAAGTGGTTGCTCGTTTAGCGCGACAATTGCCAGATTTGAAACTGGCGATTCCGGTTTTGCCGCACACTAGAGAATTGGTCGCGACGCTCACCGCTGATTGGCCGATTGCGCCCATTCTGATTGATGATGAGGCTGAGAAAATAGCTGCTTTCAAAACCAGTCGCGCGGCGCTGGCGTCATGCGGTACCGCCACTTTGGAGCTTGGCCTCGCCGGTCTGCCGACCATTGGAGCTTATAATATGGGCTGGTTCGGTGATGTGATTGTGCGCATCATGCGGGTGCCGAGCACCGTGTTGACCAATCTCATTCTCGACAAGCCCGTGATGCAGGAATTTTTGCAAAGCCTCTGCACAGCTGAGGCCATCACACCGGCATTGAGCCAATTATTGACCGATGATGCGGAAAACGAAAAATGCCGGCAGGCTCTGGCTGAGCTGCTGCCGGCATTGAATTATCAGGGCCAATCGCCAGCCCAACAGGCGGCGACCTTAACCCTTCAAATGGCGCTTTAGCGCTTTGTAATATCCGTATAATCGCGTTGTGTTGCGCCAATATATAGCTGGCGTGGACGACCAATACGTTGGCTTGGGTCTTCCACCATTTCATTCCATTGTGCCACCCAGCCGACGGTGCGGGCGAGGGCGAAAAGCACGGTGAACATGGTTGTTGGGAAGCCCATGGCTTTCAAGGTAATGCCTGAATAGAAATCAATATTCGGATAGAGTTTTTTCTCAATGAAATACTCATCACTCAATGCAATACGTTCCAATTCCATGGCCACGTCGAGCAATGGATCGTCTGTAATGCCCAATTCGCCCAGCACTTCATGGCAGGTTTTCTGCATTACGCGGGCGCGTGGGTCATAGTTTTTATAGACGCGGTGACCAAAGCCCATCAGGCGGAACGGATCATTTTTATCCTTGGCGCGGGCAACATATTCTGGAATCTTATCAACCGAACCAATTTCTGACAGCATATCAAGCGCCGCTTCATTGGCCCCACCATGTGATGGGCCCCAAAGGCAAGCGATGCCGGCAGCAATACAAGCAAATGGGTTGGCGCCAGACGAACCGGCCAAACGCACAGTCGAGGTTGACGCATTTTGCTCATGGTCGGCGTGCAGAATGAAAATACGGTCCATGGCGCGGGCCAGAACGGGGTTCACTTTGGTGTCTTCGCACGGTACTGAAAAGCACATATGCAGGAAGTTGGCGGCATAATCTAAATCATTGCGCGGATAGACAAATGGCTGACCGACAGAATATTTATAGGCCATGGCGGCAATGGTTGGAATTTTCGCAATCAAACGACGGCTGGCAATCATCCGTTGGTAAGGGTCGTTAATATCGGTGCTGTCGTGGTAGAAAGCAGACAAAGCGCCAACAACCCCAACCATAATCGCCATTGGGTGCGCATCGCGGCGGAAACCATGGAAAAAACGGTTCATTTGCTCGTGCAGCATGGTGTGGCGGGTAATCGCTGTTTCGAATTCTTGCAATTGTTTAGCTGTTGGCAGTTCGCCATTCAGCAGCAGATAGCAGGTTTCAATGAACGAGCCTTGATCAGCCAATTGCTCAATCGGATAACCACGGTGCAAAAGCGTGCCTTCGTCGCCATCAATAAAGGTGATGGTCGATTTACAGCTGGCGGTTGAGGTAAACCCCGGGTCATAGGTGAATTGGCCAGTCTGAGCATAAAGCGACGATACATCAATCACGCTTGGCCCAACTGAGCCTTCGTGGATATCAAAATTAAAGTCATTGTCTAAGCTATTTAGCCGTGCAGATTTATTGTCGCTCATAATTAGTGCTCCATCGTCTTCGAGATTGCATTTTATCTAGCACATTGTTGCGCCTTTCGCCAGCGCAACTGCGGTTTTAATTAGATTTGGTCGGCAATTCTTGCGAGCGCTTCTTGCTGCGTCAATAGAGCCAAAACATCAAAGATTCCAGGCCCTTGACTGTTGCCAACGAGGGCCGCTCGCAAGCCTAGGCCAATTTGTCCCAGCTTAATTTGGTTTTCGTCCATATAGGCGCGCAATTCAGCTTCAATGCTCGTCTTTGACCAGCTTGGCAAGTGCGCCAGTCGTTGATGCACAATGCGCAGCCTATCGACGGTCTCTGGGTCAAGCGCTTTTTGGGCTTTCTCATCCAGCGACAAGGGCCGTTGAGCGCGCAAGAAATCGCCGCCAGCCACTAAATCATGCAGCGATTTGGCGCGTTCTTTGAGCAATGGCATGGCTTGCGTCAGGCTTTCGCGATGGGCGTCAAAATCCGGCTGCATGGCGCACACAAGGGCGCATAGCTGCGCGTCATCGTGCTGGCGCAAATGATGGCCATTGATATTATCCAGCTTATCCGTATCAAAACGCGACGGCGATTTACCAATTTTATCGAGCGAGAACCAGTCGACCAATTGTTCGGTACTGAACACTTCGTCATCGCCATGGCTCCAGCCAAGCCTTGCCAAATAATTGCGCATGGCCACTGGCAAATAACCCATATCGCGATAGGCATCGACGCCCAAGGCGCCATGACGTTTTGACAGTTTGGCGCCATCGGCCCCATGAATCAGCGGTATATGCGCAAATATTGGAATTGGCCAATCAAGCGACTGATAAATTTGCGCCTGACGTGTGGCATTGGTCAAATGGTCGTCGCCGCGAATAATATGCGTGACCGCCATATCATGGTCATCGACCACCACCGATAACATATAAGTCGGCGTGCCATCGGAGCGCAGCAGTACAAGGTCATCGAGCTGGTCATTGGCCACCCGCACCGTGCCTTGCACTTGGTCTTCAATAATGGTTTCGCCAGTTTGCGGCGCTTTGAACCGCACCACAAAGGGCAGACCCTCCGGGGCGTCGCTGGCTGGGCGGTCGCGCCATGTGCCGTCATAGCGCATTGGCAGGCCCGCCGCGCGCGCGGTTTCGCGCATGGCTGCAACTTCCTCAGCCGTGCAGTAACATTTATAGGCGTGGCCGGTGTCCAGCAATTGCGTGGCCACGGCCACATGGCGGGCGGCATTTTGATGTTGATAGACCGGTGCTTGATCGGCCTGCAAGCCAAGCCAGCTCATGCCGTCGAGAATGGCTTGCACCGCCGCCTCGGTCGAGCGGGCGCGGTCTGTGTCCTCAATACGCAGTAAAAACTGGCCGCCATGATGGCGCGCAAAGGCCCAGTTAAACAAAGCCGTGCGGGCCCCGCCAATATGCAAAAAGCCGGTCGGCGAGGGGGCAAATCGGGTCACAATATTTGAACCAGAGGGCGTGTTGGACATGGGTTTTCCTATATTCACTCAACTTGTGCGTGCTGGCTCGACAGGATTGACTGTGCCAGCCTTAGCCTTCTAGCACAAATTAGGCCGAAGACCATGACCCGCCAACAGTTTTTCCCGCTTGTCTTTATTGCGCTCGCTTCGGGTATGGCGGTGTATTTCTCGCTGGCCTTTGAGCCTTCACCCTATTTCATAGCTCTGCTGCTCATTGCTGGCGCCCCTATGGCGTGGCGTTTTCGGCGCGCTGAGACGGCGGCGGCGCGCCTCGTGCTGCTGACCATGGTCGCCAGTTTTGGCTTTGCATGGGCCCAGTTGTTAAGTCTGCACACGGCGGCTAAATGGCAACAGCTGGCCTTGCCCAGCGCCGGTGAGGAGCGTCTCATCAGCGGGCATATTATTTGGTCTGAGCCACGCGCCCGCGGCAGTGTGATGGATATTAGCATTACCCAGAGCAAGCCCTATCGCTTGCGCATTTTCGCCGCCAAACATGTGGCCGCTGATGCCTTGCCCGGTTGTCACATAGAAGCGCTGGTTTTCGTGGCGCCCATCGGCTTGCCGATTTCGCGCCATGCCTATGACCGCCGCTTCACTCAGTTTTTTGCTGGCCGCCAAGGGCAGGGGTTTTTGCGGCGCATAGATAAGCTCGACTCTCAGCAGCGGTTGACCGTGTCGGCCGGTCTGGCCCGCTGGCGTTTGTCGATTGCCCAAGCTTTCCGCCAAGCTCTGCCGCCGCCGCTCGGGGCGCTGGCTGCCAGTTTGGTGACCGGCATTCGCGGCGCGATTCCAGCCAACACGCGCGACCTGTTTCGCGATACTGGTCTGGCTCATGTCTTGGCCATATCAGGCTTGCATATGGGCCTATTCGCCGGTTCGGTGTTTGCCGTTTTGCGGCTTTTAGCGGCGAGCTGGCCATGGCTGGTGCAGTCTTATGATGTGCGCCGCCTCAGTGCTGGTTTTGCGATTATCGCGGCGATTGCCTATCTGATTATTTCTGGTGCCAGTTTTGCCACCCAGCGGGCCTTTATGATGATTGTTATTGTGTTTTTTGCCATGCTGCTTGGCCGTGCTGGGCTGACGCTTCGCAATCTTTCGACCGCCGGTATCGTGATTAGTATATTGCAGCCAGCAGCGGTGATGCAGGCCGGCTTTCAAATGTCCTTCGCCGCTGTGATGGCGCTGATTGCCTATTATGAATATTGGCAAAGCCGTAACTTGATATTCCAGCGCTATGAGGGTTTCGCGCTCCACCAACGGCTTTGGCGGTATTTGCGGCTCGGCCTTTGGGGCTTGTTCTCTACCAGCCTGATTGCCGGCGGCGTAACCGGCTATATTGCCGCTTATCATTTTGGCCAAATGGCCGGTTTCGGCTTGCTGACCAACATATTGGCAATGCCGATTTTCTCGCTTTTGGTGATGCCGATGGCGGCGCTATCCTTGGCGCTTTTGCCGCTTGGCCTGCACACATTTAGCCTATCGATGATGGGCTGGGGCTTGGCGCAGATTATTGCCATTGCCCAATGGGTCGCCAGCAACACTCAGGCCGTTTGGCATGTCGCGCCAACCCCGCCATGGGCGTTAATATGCGCCATGGCAGGATTGATATTATTGGCGCTCGGCGGTCGTCGTGAGCGGTGGCTGGCATTGTTGCCAATATTTCTGGCGCTGATGATGTTGGGGCGCAGCGAAAAGCCGGTGCTGGCCATTGTGCAATCGGGGGATCATATTATGGCGCATGATAGCCAACAGGGCCTGCGGCTCATTCGCCAGCGCGGCAATCCTTATCAAGCACAATTGCTGCAAGATTATTGGCGACTGACGGCACCACCGGCGTCCGCTTGCAAAAAGGCAGTGTGCGCTTATCAACTGGCTGATGGGCGGCGTTTGGCATTGGTGAATTATCGCCATGGCTTAACCCAAGGCTGCAATGATTTCGATATTGTGGTGGCGCCAAGGGTGGTGGCGCAATATCCCTGTCAGGCGTTATTGCTCGATAAGCCAGCTCTAACGGCAATGCCAAATGTCGAGATTTATCCCCATGCTATAGATTTGGTGACACCCAATCAGGCGCGATATTGGAACCGCAAGCCGCATTAAAGCGCCTTAATATTTGCGAATAAGCCCCACCAAACGACCTTGCACGCGCACTTGATCAGAGCGGAATAGGCGGGTTTCATAGGCCGAATTCGCCGACTCCAGCGCAATCATATCGCCTTTGCGGCGCAGACGTTTCAGTGTCGCTTCGTGACCTTCGACCAAAGCCACAACAATCTCGCCATTTTCAGCCGATGGGGTGGTTTGAATAACCGCTGTGTCACCGTCTAAAATACCGGCTTCAATCATTGAGTCACCGTGCACTTCCAAGGCGTAATGTTCGCCAGAGCGCATCATTTCCATGGGAATAGAGATTTGATTGACTTCTTCTTGCAAGGCTTCAATCGGCGTGCCCGCTGCAATGCGCCCCATCACAGAAATCGACACACTGCGATCATCATTGGCGGCGAAAGGTGGGGCTGTGGCGCGCGACGGGGCCGATAAGCTTGATTTCATATTGTCTGGAAGTTTCACCACGTCGAGGGCACGGGCGCGATGCGGCAGGCGGCGAATAAAGCCACGCTCTTCAAGCGCTGTAATCAGACGGTGAATGCCAGACTTAGATTTAAGATTAAGCGCTTCCTTCATTTCATCGAAACTCGGAGACACACCAGATTCTTTCAAACGTTCGTTGATGAACATTAAAAGTTCACTCTGTTTCTTTGTGAGCACGGCTTATCCCCTTAGAAAAAAAAGAACGAATCACTAACTTCTTTGTTCTACTTTTATTCGCTTTTTGGGGCAAGCGCTTTAAGATGATTCGATTAGTTTTTTTGTCGCTTCAATAAGATTATCTTGCCGCATTAAACTTTCGCCAACCAGAAACGCCGGAATTCCGTCATTCATTAGCCCTTGCACATCGTCAGAGGAGGCGATGCCGCTTTCACTCACCAGCAAAATATTTTCTGGTACCTGGCGCATGAGTCGGCGTGTGGTCTCGAGACTGGTCTCAAAACTGCGCAAATTGCGATTATTAATACCGACAAGTTGCGGCGACAAAGCCAAAGCGCGGTCTAATTCCTCATCATCATGCACTTCAAAAAGCGCATCCATTGATAGGGCACTGGCGGCGGCATAAAGCTCTTGCGCTTGGCTGTCGCTTACCGCTGCCATAATAATTAAAATTGCATCAGCGCCCCAAGCGCGCGCTTCGTCGACTTGATAGACGTCATACATAAAATCTTTGCGCAAGGCAGGCAGGGCGCAGGCTTGGCGTGCTTGCTTGAGATAATCCGGCGCCCCTTGAAACGATGGCGTATCGGTCAGCACCGACAAACAGCTGGCGCCACCGGCTTCATAGGCTTGCGCCAAAACCGTCGGATCAAAGTCGGCACGAATAAGCCCTTTCGAGGGGCTGGCTTTTTTGATTTCAGCAATCAGCGCCGGGCGTTTTTCATTTTGCGCCTTGTGTAGCGCCGTCAAAAACCCGCGTGTCGGATTGGCATTTTGTGCGGCCTCGGCTTCGGCGCGCATTTGCGCCGCTGGACGGGCTGCTTTGGCAGCGGCGATTTCTTCCAATTTATAGGCCGTAATATGCGCCAGAATGTCTTTTTGCTGCGGCATTATGAGGCCAGACGCTGGCTTGTTTTAACCAGCTCAGCCAGGGTTTTTTTGGCCCCGCCATCATCAATCGCCAGAGCCGCCATTTCAACGCCATCCGACAAATTTGGTGCCTTATTAGTGATGCATAGGGCAGCGGCGGCATTGAACAGCACAATATCGCGATAGGCGTTTTTCTCGCCATTCAGCAAAGCGGTCAATGCTTCAGCATTTTCGGCAGGCGTGCCGCCGATTAAATCTTCCGGCGCGGCGCGGCTCAGACCGGCTTCTTCCGGCGTAACCTCGAACACCCGCACTTCGCCTTTGCGCAATTCAGCCACTGTGCTTTTGCCGGTGGTTGTCAATTCGTCGAGACCATCGCTGCCATGCACCACCCAGGCGCGTTCGGAGCCGAGTTTTTTCAGCACATGGGCCAGAGGTTCGACCCAGCGTTTGTCATAGACGCCGAGCAATTGCCGCTTGGCGCCGGCCGGATTGGACAGCGGCCCCAGCAAATTAAATATTGTGCGGAAGCCAAGCTCTTGGCGGGTTGGGCCGACATGGCGCATGGCCGCATGATGATTGGGGGCAAAGAGAAAGCCAATACCAACTTCTTGAATACAGCTTTCCAACGCTTCCGGCGATAAATCAAGCCGCACGCCGAGAGCTTCGAGGACTTCCGATGAACCAGATTTTGAACTCAATGCGCGATTGCCATGTTTGGCGACATGGGCACCGCACGCTGCCGCCACCAATGCCACAGCGGTTGAAATATTATAGCTGCCACTGCCATCGCCGCCGGTGCCGCATGTATCAATGGCGTCGGTTGGGGCTTTTACCTGTAGGGCGTTTTTGCGCATCACTTGCGCGCCGGCGGTAATTTCTTCAATCGTCTCGCCGCGCTGTTGAAGGGCCATTAAAAACCCGCCAATTTGCCCGCTGCTCGCCTGACCATTAAGAATTGTGTCAAATGCTTGGCACGCTTCCGACGAAGACAGGCTTTGGCCCTGCGCCAGTTTCTGCAAAATTGGTTTCAACGCATCCATAATTGCCTCTATGCCGTTAGCACCAAATGCCGGTCTTCGGGCACTTGGGCGACGTCTAAATTAGTTGTTTTTAAGAAATTGCTCAATAATAGGTGGCCTTTTTGCGAGGCAATACTCTCGGGATGAAATTGCACGCCATAGACTGGCCGTTGTTTGTGTTGAATGGCCATAATCACCCCATCATCAGTGCGCGCCGTCACCTCAAGGCAGTCGGCAATGCTGGTTTCTTCAACAATTAACGAATGATAGCGGGTTACCGTTAACGGATTGGGCAGGCCGTCGAATAAATCAACGCCCTCATGGGTGATCTCACTGAGTTTGCCATGCATGATTTTTTGCGCCCGAATAATCGTCGAACCATAGGCTTGGGCGATTGACTGATGGCCAAGGCAGACGCCCAAAATCGGTAAATCTTCCGGCGCTTGGCGGATTAAATCAAGACAAATGCCAGCCCGATCTGGGTCGCATGGGCCGGGCGAAATAATCAGCCCAGACGGCGCCTCAGCCAGCACGTCCTCGACGCTGGCTTTATCATTGCGAATGACTTTGCACGGCGCCCCCAAATCCCCGAGAAATTGCACGAGGTTGAAGGTGAAACTGTCATAATTATCAATCAAGGTCAGCATATGCTCAGCGATTCTTTCTCTCGCGTGCCAATTTTAGCGACACTTCAGCGGCGCGGAATAGGGCAGCGGCTTTATTTACAGTCTCATCATATTCATATTGTGGCGTGCTGTCATAAACAACACCGCCACCGGCTTGCACATATAATTTACCGTCTTTAATCAGCGCCGTGCGCAGGGCAATGCAGGTGTCCATATCGCCATTGGCGGAAAAATAGCCGACGCAACCGGCATAAACGCCGCGCCGTTCTGGTTCCAATTCATCAATGATTTCCATGGCCCGAATTTTCGGCGCCCCCGACACTGTGCCAGCTGGAAAGCCAGCAGTCAGCGCGTCAATCTCATCGCATTCAGGCAAGAGGGTGCCAGTGACATCGGAAACAATGTGAATCAGATGCGAGGTTTTTTGCAGCCCAAAAGCCGTGTTGACTTTGACGCTTCCGATTTCCGAAACATGCCCGACATCATTGCGGCCCAAATCGAGCAACATTAAATGTTCGGCCCGTTCTTTTTCATCGCTGAGTAATTCGGCGCCAATGGCTTTATCTTCAGCCGCATTGCTACCACGCAAACGTGTGCCGGCAATCGGGCGAATATTGACCTGCCGGTTTTTAACCCCAACCAGCACTTCAGGGCTGGAGCCGACAATTGAGAAATCGCGCATATTCAAAAAGAATAAATAAGGCGATGGATTCACCCGCCGCAGCGCCCGATAAAGATCAAAAGCCGGTAAGTCATAGTCAATGTTAAACCGTTGGCTGACCACTACCTGAAAAATATCACCGGCTTCAATATAGGCTTTCGAGCGCGTCACCATATCGAAATAGGCTTGTTGGCTCATATTAGATTGAGGCGGGGCAAAGGCGTTGGGCACTTGAATATCGCGCTCGCCAATCGTCTCAAACAAGCTATCCGTGGCGCTTTGCAAACGCTCATGCGCCGCTTCATGGGCCTGCTGGGCCGATATCTCCGCATCATGACGCACCGGCGTGACCAACCGAATAGTGTCGGTGACACTGTCGAAAACGGCGATCACCGTTGGCCGCATGAACAGGCAATCTGGCACCCCAAGCACGTCCGGATTGCTGTCCGGCAGGTCTTCCATATGGCGCACCATATCATAGGCCATATAGCCAAAAATACCGGCCGACATGGGCGCCAAACCCTCGGGGATATCGAGCCGCGATTGTTTCAGCACAAGCCGCAAAGCATCCAGTGGCGCGCCCTCCATCGGCTGGTAATTGTCGAGATCAGTGCTGGCCTGGCGATTGATTTCCGGTTGCCCATCACGAATGCGAAACAGCAAATCCGGCGACAGGCCAATCATTGAATAGCGGCCGCGAATGTCTCCGTCTTCCACCGACTCCAGCAAAAACGAATAGGGCTGGCCTTGCGATAATTTCAAATAGGCGGCGACCGGTGTTTCCAAATCAGCAATCAGTTCCGACCAGACAAGCTGGGGGGTTCCTGCGAGATAGGTTTTTTCAAATTCTGAAAAGGCACCTGTTTCAGATGTCATCGCGCCGCCATTTGGTTCACGGCCTGCTGCACGGCACTGTCATAGACTTTAACGCCATAGGTGCTGCGCAGGCTCTGAATGAATTGGTTCACCAAATCGGCGCGATATTTGCGCAACTCGCCGCCGTAAATCAAATCCTTAGCTTCGCCGTCTTTCAGTTCAGCGTCAATAACGTCGACCGCCTGCATGACCAATAATTCGCTACCAAAGCCAACCGGCGCCCAAGCAAATTTGCTTTTCTCGACGGCAAATAATTTTTCAACCGCTTGCTCGGAGAAGGTTTCATTGCTGACCTGACGGGTCATCGGCTCTGACGTCAAGGCACGCCGTGGAAAGTCTTTGGCAAGCGTGTCAAAGTCAACGCCGCTATTGCCTTGCGATACTAAATGCTCGGCCATGGCTTCCAATAATTTTGCTTGCTCAGCAACTTTCCATTGGGCGATGGCATCTTGGCGCACGGCGGCTAGTGGCTGCACTTGGCTCGGCTGAATATCTTTCACTTGGGCCCATACAAAACTGCCATCAGGCGCCTCAAACATAGCAATGTCCTCGCCAATCACAGCTCCATAAAGGCTTTCTGTCAGGCTCGGGTAGCGTTGTAAGATTTCCGATGATTTGCCATTTTCCAAAGTGCCATCACGGGTGAATTGCTCGACGCTCACCACAGCTAAATCAAAGCGCTGGCCAATTTCTTGCAAGCTCACACCGGCCGCGCGATTGTCCTCAACGGTTTCAGAAAACGCCACCATGTCTTCAAGTGCCCGATCCAGCGAAATGGCCTGTCGTAAATTATCGGCGACCGCTTCAAAACTTTGCACCACTTCTGGTTTGATATCGCGGACCCGCAACACGACAGCGCCCAATGGGCCCTCAATGACATTGCTGATTTCGCCTTTATCCATGGCGAAAGCTTTTTTGCTCAATTCGGCTGAAATAATATCGCTGACCTTGACCCATCCCAAATCGGTGTTGTCAAAGTCCTGTCCAACGGCGCTTACGATTTCAACAAATGGCTTGTTTTGCGCAATCAGTGAACTGACTTTGGCAATCTCAATATCGTCGGCCAATACCAGCTGATCAATAGCGCGTTCCTCGGGCTGGGTGAACAAGTCGATGGATTGCTCATATTCAACACGCAATTCTTCATCCGAAAAAGTCATGTTTTCTGAGAAACGTTCGGCTGTCAGCACCAACAAATCAGCAGAGCGGCGCTCGGCTTGGGTGAAGCGCAATTTGGCCTGCTCGTAAAAGCTCTCGAGTTCTTCCTCGGTTGGTTCGCCGACATCGTCAATCGAGTCGAGCGTCAGGATGAGATATTTGGCAATGCGGCGTTCAAGAAAATGGCTAAATAATTTTTCACTCATCATCGCTGGCATAATGGCGCGCTCATAAGAGGCCTTTGACATTTGATCACGAATGTTAAAGTCGCGTTGATCTTTTACATAGAGTTTTTCGCTCAGACCATTGCGTTGCAAAACCGCGCGGAAAGTTGGCTCGTCAAATTTTCCATTCGGCCCGGCGAAATTTGGGTCGGCAATAATTTCTGCTGCGAGCGCTTCATCTGATTGCCCCAGACCCAAATCAATAGCGGCGGCTCTCAGTGCGGCAGAGCCAATCATATTGCGCAAAACCTCGCGATCCAATCCTAGACCGCGTGCTTGGTCGGGGCTAACGGTGGTGCCGAATTGTTGCTCAATGGCTTGCAATTGCTGCAAATAGCGCAGTTGAAACTCGACGCGTTCAATCTCTTCATCGCCGACTTTGGCCAGCAAGCTATTTGAGAAACCGGTGAATGTATCGGCAATTCCCCAAAGGCCAAAGGCCACCACCAGAAGGGCGATGAGGAGGATGCCAACGAAACCGTTGACGGACTTACGCATAATGTCGAGCATGAGATTTTCTTTCAGCTATCATGGTTATCTGCTGGTTTGAGCCAGCCGTTGCCGCGCATCATAGTCAACCTAAGCCTTGTCGGCAAGCGGGTGACAGATAAGTTATAACACTGTATGAAAAAGCCAGAAAACACATCAAATAGGAAATCTCATGTCAGCCCAAAAAACCATTAAAGCGCCGCGCCCACTGATTGCTGGCAATTGGAAAATGAATGGCACGCCTGCCGATTTGAAACAAATACGCGCCTTGATTGCCAAATTATCCGGCAAGTCCCGTTACGCTTGCGACACGATGATTTGCCCACCAGCGACATTATTGGCGCCGATGGCAGAATTACGCGCCAAAATGAAAGCCAGCAGACAATTAGCTTTGGGCGGGCAAGATTGCCACGCCAATGCGTCGGGCGCCCATACAGGTGACATCAGCGCCGACATGCTGAAACAAGCCAAGACGAGTGCCGTCATCCTTGGTCATTCTGAGCGCCGCAGTGACCATGGTGAAACCGATAAAATCGTTAAAGCCAAAGTCGAAGCCGCGCACAAAGCCGGACTGAGTGCCATTATCTGTGTTGGCGAATCGCTGAAAGAAAGAAAATCTGGCGACACGTTAAAAGTTGTTGGCAAGCAATTGCGCGGCTCTTTGCCCGATGGTTGCACCAGCGCCAATACGGTGATTGCCTATGAGCCGGTTTGGGCCATTGGTAGCGGATTGACACCAACGACGGAACAAGTGGCGCAAGTGCATTTGGCCTTGCGCAAAGCTTTGGTGCGTCGCTTTGGTGATGAGGGTTCCAACATGCGCATTCTTTATGGTGGGTCGGTGAAGCCGAGCAATGCGCAAGAATTAATGGCCGTGCCGCATGTGAACGGTGCTTTGGTTGGCGGGGCGAGCCTCAAAGCCAATGATTTTTTAGGTATTTTGGCGGCCTATAAACAATAGATTGTAAAACACTGGCCAAATGCTGACTTATGGTCTAAAACACCGGAAATTTTAGGAGCTTGCTATGACCACCATTCTTCTGGTGATCCACTTGATTATCGCCGTGGCGATGATTGTTTTGATTTTGCTACAACGATCCGAAGGCGGTGCCTTGGGAATCGGCGGTGGCGGCAATGGGATGATGTCCAGCCGTGGTCTTGGCAATGCGTTGACCCGCTCGACCGGTATTCTGGCCGGCGTTTTCTTTCTGACCAGCATTGGTCTGACGGTTTTATCAACCGTCAACAAAAACACTTCAGTGCTTGATTCGGTTATTGAGTCGGAAGGTCAGAATCAAATCCTTGCACCGGCTCCGATCTTGCCGGATTTGGATCTGCCAAGTCCTGAGTAAGCCTCAGTTTTTAACTTATCTGCGGATAAAAATTTCACTAGCGTTTTTCGACTCGCCCGAATCGAATCTATCGCGTAGGTTTCAATCCCATGGCGCGATATATATTTATTACTGGCGGTGTGGTTTCTTCACTCGGAAAAGGTCTGGCTTCAGCGGCTTTGGGCGCATTATTGCAAGCCCGTGGCTACCGTGTGCGACTGCGTAAACTTGACCCTTATTTGAACGTCGATCCGGGCACAATGTCGCCTTACCAGCATGGTGAGGTCTATGTGACCGATGATGGCGCCGAGACTGATTTGGATCTTGGCCATTATGAGCGCTTTACCGGCGTGCCAGCCAGTCGCGGAGATAATGTCACCACCGGTCAAATCTATCGCGATATTCTGGCCAAAGAACGCCGTGGCGATTATCTCGGCGGCACCGTCCAAGTCATTCCGCACGTCACCGATGCGATTAAGAATTTTGTCTTATCAGATGTCGATGACGTTGATTTCGTTCTTTGCGAAATTGGCGGCACGGTCGGTGATATTGAGGGCCTGCCATTTTTTGAAGCCATTCGCCAATTGCGCAATGATTTGCCACGCGGCAATTCAGTATTTGTGCATTTGACGCTGTTGCCGTTTATTCCCGCCGCCGGTGAAATGAAAACCAAGCCGACGCAGCACTCGGTGAAAGAATTGCGCTCCATTGGTATTCAGCCCGATATTTTAATGTGCCGCTGTGACCGTCCCATTCCGGAGAGCGAAAAGCGCAAAATTGCGCTGTTTTGTAATGTCCGCGAGTCAGCGGTGATTGAAGCGCGTGATGTCGATACGATTTATGCCGTGCCGCATTGCTATCATGCCGAAGGGCTCGACACGGAAGTTTTAACGGCCTTTGGTATCACCGATGCGCCTGAGCCTGATATGGAAATGTGGGATGAGGTTGTCAGCAGCGTGCGCGAGCCCGAGGGCGAAGTGACAATTGCTATTGTTGGCAAATATACCGAGCTGAAAGAGGCCTATAAATCGCTCATTGAATCGCTGCAACACGGCGGCATTTCCAATAATGTGAAGGTTAATCTGGAATGGATGGACGCGCAAATATTCGAAAAAGAAGACGCCGCCGCCTATCTTGAAAAAGTTAATGGTATCCTGGTGCCCGGCGGCTTTGGTGAGCGCGGCTCTGAAGGCAAAATCGCCGCCGCCAATTTTGCGCGCACCCGCAATGTGCCTTATTTTGGCATTTGCTTTGGCATGCAAATGGCGGTGCTGGAAGCGGCGCGCAATATGGCTGGTATTCGTGACGCCACCTCATCTGAATTTGGCCTATCCGGCACCCCCGTGGTTGGCCTGATGACCGAATGGGTCGATGGCGAAGTGCTTGAAAAGCGTGGCCTCAGCTCAGATTTGGGCGGCACCATGCGCTTGGGCGCCTTTGAGGCCTATTTGAAACAGGGCAGTCGGGCCGAAGATATTTATGGCACGCGCGTGATTTCCGAACGCCACCGTCACCGTTATGAGGTGAATATGGATTATCGCGCGCAATTAGAGGCCAAAGGCTTGATTTTCTCAGGTGTATCACCAGATGGCGTCCTGCCCGAGATTGTCGAAATTCCTGATCACCCATGGTATATCGGCGTGCAATTCCATCCGGAATTAAAGTCGCGCCCATTTGCGCCACACCCATTATTCGCGTCCTTTATCGAAGCGGCGCTCACTCAAAGTCGCTTGGTTTAGTCCGGCGGGCAAGGATAGATGATGAACCTTTTGAGCCTGAATAATTACGACATTAAAATTGGCGACGGCGCCCCTCTGGTGGTCATGGCCGGTCTCAATGTTTTAGAAGACGAAGGTTTGGCGATGGAAGTTTGCGCTGAATTGAAATCCATCTGCGCAGATTTGCAACTGCCCTATATTTTCAAAGCCAGTTTTGACAAAGCCAATCGTTCTTCCATCAAAAGCTATCGCGGTCCAGGCCAAGAAGCCGGCTTGCCAATTTTGGCAGCCGTCAAAGCGGCTCATAACGTGCCCGTGGTGACAGATATTCACACCCCAGAGCAAGCCGCGCCCGTGGCTGAAATCGCCGAGGTTGTGCAATTGCCAGCGTTTTTGGTGCGGCAAACTGATTTAGTGGTCGCGGCGGCACAAGCGGTGGCGGCGCAGGGCGGCTGGCTACACGCCAAAAAAGCGCAATTTTTAGCCCCTTGGGATTGCGCCAATATTATTTCTAAGGCCCGCGAAGCTGCCCCTGACGTGCAAGTGATTTTGTGCGATCGCGGCTCAAGCTATGGCTATAATAATTTGGTCGTCGATATGCTTGGCATTCCAGAAATGAAAAAACTTGGCGTGCCGGTGACCATGGATGCCACACATGCGGTGCAATTGCCTGGCGCCGATCCGCGCACGGCAGGCGCCAGCACGGGCGGGCGCCGCGATGGCGTAAGCGTATTGGCGAAAGCGGCGATTGCGGCCGGGGCCAATGGCGTGTTTCTTGAGTTTCATCCGCGCCCTGATGAGGCTTTGTGCGATGCACCAAGCTGCTTGCCATTGGATGGCGCGCGCGATTTACTGATAACATTAAAAGCCATTCACCAAGCGGTGAATTAATCGCTCAATGACTTAACGGCCGCGATAGGGTGGCACGCCTTGGTCGGGAATAAACAGCCCGACCGGTGGTTCGCTTGTTTGCCAAAACACATCAATCGGAATGCCGCCGCGCGGATACCAATAGCCGCCAATGCGCAACCACTTCGGCTGCATACAGGCGATGAGACGTTTGGCGACCAGCAGCGTGCAATCTTCGTGAAAAGCGCCATGGTTGCGAAAACTGGCCATGAATAATTTGAAGCTTTTGCTCTCAACCAAAAATTGGTCTGGCACATAATCAATCACAATATGGGCAAAATCTGGCTGGCCAGTAACCGGACAGATTGAGGTAAATTCAGGCACCGCAAAGCGCGCCACATATTGCGTGTCGGGGTGCGGATTGGGCACGCGCTCCAGTACCGCTTCGTCTGGCGAAGCCGGCAGGCTGCTTTGTTGCCCGAGCATGGTGGCGCCGGTCGTGTCGCTGCCTTTAGTGGCCATGTTGACTCCCCTGATATAGGCATGAGTGGCCGAGACTGTCGCGGAACACTTCAACCGCGCATAGCTGCGGCAAATCTTGTTGCAACACCCCCCATAGCCATAAGCAAATATTTTCCAGCGTTGGTTTTTCCAAGCCCTTAATGTCATTGAGCATGGAGTGGTCAAGCTGCGCGCGGGCCGCGTCCAGCAGACTGCCGACCCGTTCGAGGTCGACAATTTGACCATTCTCATCGGGCTGGCCTTCGACCGTTATCCGCGCGCGAAAGCTGTGACCGTGCACGCGCGTGTTCGGGTGCCCTTGCGGATAATGGTCAAGGGTGTGGGCGGCATCAAAGTTAAATTCACGCGATAGTTTCATGCAGCGGTTTATGCCCGATTAGCATGGCACGGTCAATCACGGGCTAATCAATGCCGATAATTTTATGGGTTTGCAGGCTCAAGCGCCATTGCGGGTTTTGCAGGCAATAGCTGATGGCGGCCTGCACATTATGCCAACTGCTTTCAGCTTCGCCGGTGTCCATTGGCTGTAAGAAAAAATGCTCAAAATCAAGATCGGCAAAATCATCGGGCGATAGCGTATCTTGCGGATAAACAAATTTCAGCTCATGGCCGCGGGTTTGTTTCAATGGCGCTTGGGGCTTGGGGCTGACGCAAATCCAATCGACCGCTTCGGGCACTTCAAGCGTGCCATTGGTTTCCACTGCTGTTTCAAACCCACGCGCCGCCAAAATCTCCAAGAGGCCGGCGTCTAATTGCAAACACGGCTCGCCGCCGGTGAACACAATATACGCATCAGCGCCAACAACATCTTCCGGCCAAAGCGCCTGCAATGCATCTGCCAAGGCTTCAGCGCTGGCAAATTTGCCACCATTCTGGCCATCGGTGCCAACAAAATCAGTATCGCAAAAACGGCATTGGGCAGTGGCCCGATCGCGCTCAAGGCCCGACCATAAATTGCAGCCAGCAAAACGACAAAAGACCGCTGGCCGACCGGCTTGCGCGCCTTCGCCTTGCAGGGTGAGAAACATTTCTTTGACGGCATAGCTCATGCGTTTTTCCATTTTTCAAAACCCGCTTGGCGCAAGTCGCAAGCCGGGCAATCGCCGCATCCATAACCCCAGTCATGGCGTTGGCTGCGGTCGCCACGATAGCAGCTGTGGCTTTCTTCAATAATCAGCTCAACTAAGTCTGGCCCACCAAGGCGGTCGGCCAGAGCCCATGTCGCCGCCTTATCAATATACATTAACGGCGTCTCAATGGTGATGTCGCTTTGCATGCCTTTTTCAAGGGCCAATTGCAGCGCGTCCAAAGTATCGCGGCGACAGTCAGGATAGCCAGAAAAATCGGTCTCGCACATGCCGCCAATCAAAACATGCAGGCCGCGTCGATAGGCCAAAGCGGCGCCATAGGTAAGAAATAATAAATTGCGGCCGGGCACAAAGGTCGAGGGCAAGTCATTGTCGAGCATGGTAATCTCGCCATCGCCGATCAGCGCTGTGCCGCCAATCTCGGCCAAGGCAGGCAGCGACAATGTGTGATCATCGCCCAGTTTGTCAGCCCAGTCTGGGTTTAGCGTCAGCATGTGCTGGCGCAGATTGGCCCGACAATTAAGCTCAATCTTATGGGTTTGGCCGTAATCAAAACCAAGGGTTTCGACGCGTGCGTAATGGGTCAGCGCATGGGCCAAGCACACGGCGGAGTCTTGTCCGCCGGAAAACAATACTAAAGCTGTTTGGTGCGCGCTCATCTCTCGTATCACTATACCTTACTTCCATTTAGCCGCAATTGACCCAACTCCAGCCGCTTCGTCAAGCTGCATCTACTTATATTTGCAAGGGGCCAGGAAAAGGGTTAAGACAGGCAATCAATTGAGAACAGCTATGAGGCAGTCATGACCGGCATTTTAGATATCATTGGGCGCGAAATTTTAGACAGTCGGGGCAACCCCACGGTTGAGGTCGATGTGGTTCTAGAGGATGGCAGTTTTGGCCGCGCCGCTGTACCGTCTGGCGCCTCAACCGGTGCTTATGAAGCCGTTGAATTGCGCGATGGCGACCCTGAGCGTTATTTCGGCAAAGGTGTTTTGAAAGCCGTTGATGCGGTCAATGGCGAGATTTACTCAGCCCTTTGCGGCATGGATGCGACCGAACAATTGCACATTGATAAAACCCTGATTGCCCTTGATGGCACGGCAAATAAGGCGCGCTTGGGTGCCAATGCTATGTTGGGCGTGTCTTTAGCCGTCGCCAAAGCAGCGGCGGAAGCGCAAATGACGCCTTTATGGCGCTATGTCGGTGGTGCCAATGCGCGGGTTTTGCCAGTGCCAATGATGAATATCGTCAATGGCGGCGCCCATGCTGACAACCCCATCGATGTGCAAGAATTTATGATTATGCCGCTGGCCGCCAATAGTCTCAGCCAAGCGGTGCAAATGGGCGCCGAAGTGTTTCACACGCTGAAAGGCCTGCTAAATGCCGATGGCTTGGCCACAGGGGTTGGCGACGAGGGCGGTTTTGCACCAAATTTGGCGTCAACCGATGCCGCTTTGGGCTATGTCATGAAGGCCATTGAAAAAGCTGGTTATAAGCCGGGCGAGGATATTTATCTGGCGCTTGATGCGGCGGCCACTGAGTTTTGTGAGAACGGTGTGTATCATTTGGCCGGCGAGGGTAAGAAACTCGACGCTGGAGAAATGGCCGCCTATTGGGCCGATTTATGCGGCCGTTTCCCGATTATCTCAATCGAAGATGGCATGGATGAAAATGATTGGGATGGCTGGAAAGCGCTGACCGATGCGATTGGCGATAAAGTGCAATTGGTTGGCGATGATTTATTCGTCACCAACCCAGCCCGCTTGGCAGATGGTATCAAACAGGGGGTGGCCAATTCCATTTTGGTCAAAGTCAATCAAATCGGTACGTTGTCGGAAACCTTGGAAGCCGTCGAAATGGCGCATAAAGCGTCCTATACCGCCGTCATGTCGCACCGGTCAGGCGAGACCGAAGACGCGACCATTGCCGATCTGGCGGTGGCCACGAATTGCGGTCAAATCAAAACCGGTTCTTTGGCCCGTTCTGATCGTTTGGCGAAATATAACCAACTTTTGCGAATCGAAGAATCACTGGGCGAACACGCTATTTACCCAGGGAAATCAATACTTAAGTAGGTTTCCTTCGACTCATAATTGATTTTCGCTTGACCCAACGAATCAAATCGTGATTCGTTAGCCCATGATTCGTTTTATGACATCTCGGCCATCAAGCCGCACCATTGGTAAACCGCCCGTGCGCTTGCGCCAGCTTTTGCCGACTGCGGCGATGATGCTGGTGATTATCGGTTTGACCTATCAATCCTTACAGGGCAATCGTGGGTTGAGCGGTTGGCAAGACTTGCAGCGACAGCGGGCTGCCAAACAGCATGAATTAACCGCTTTGCAGCAGGCCAATGACGATTTGCGACAGCAAATAGCGCGGCTTAGCGGTGATACGCTGGACTATGATTTTCTTGATGAACGGGCCCGCAAAGTGCTCGGCCTTGTCGGCCCCGATGAAGTGGTTGTGTTTAATCAACACCTTCGCCGCAACTGAGCCTAAATCCTCTATATTTTCTCTGCTAATCAGCGTATAAAACGGGCATGACTGTGGTGATAGATAACACTTCGGGCGCACGTGTTCGCCATCCTGAAAAGCAAAAAAACGCTGACACGCCACTTTTGCGCAAGCCAAGCTGGATACGGGCAAAAGCCCCCGGCTCGCCGATTTATGCCGAAACCAAGGCGATTGTGAAGGAAAATGGTCTGGTCACCGTCTGCGAGGAAGCGGCGTGTCCAAATATTGGTGAATGTTGGTCACAGCGCCACGCGACTTTCATGATTATGGGTGAGATTTGTACCCGCGCTTGTGCCTTTTGCAATGTTGCCACCGGCGTGCCGCAAGCGCTGGATGCCAATGAGCCGACCCATGTTGCCGATGCGGTGGCCAAATTAGGCCTGCGCCATGTCGTCATCACCTCGGTTGACCGCGATGACTTGGCCGATGGTGGGGCGCAACATTTTGCCGACACAATTTTGGCCATTCGCGCCAAATCGCCGACGACGACGATTGAAATTCTTACGCCAGATTTTTTGCGTAAAGATGGCGCCCTTGAGGTTGTTGTGGCGGCGCGGCCTGATGTTTTCAACCATAATTTGGAAACTGTGCCGCGCTTATATTTATCGATTCGCCCGGGGGCGCGTTATTTCCATTCTTTGAGCCTGCTACAGCGGGTCAAACAGCTCGACCCAACGATTTTCACCAAATCGGGTATTATGGTGGGGCTTGGCGAGGCGCGCGATGAGGTCATGCAAGTGATGGATGACATGCGCTCTGCCGATATTGATTTCATTACCATTGGGCAATATTTGCAGCCAAGCCGCAAACACGCTGCCATTGACCGATTTGTGACACCAGAAGAATTTGACGGCTATGCAACCGTCGCCCGCTCAAAAGGCTTTATGATGGTCTCATCGACGCCTTTGACGCGCTCATCGCATCACGCTGATGATGATTTTGAAAAGCTGAAAGCTGCCCGCGCAGCCAAAAAAGCCTAGTTTCGTGCAAACCATTAAACTCACCCGTCAAAGCCCGTTCACCGCGCAGCAAATGTACGACATGGTGATTGATGTTGACCATTATCACGCCTTTGTGCCGCATTGCACGGCATCGCGGGTGCGCGAGCGGCGCCAAGACGGCTCCATGCTGGCTGATTTGGTGATTGCCTATAAGTTTTTACGCGAAACCTACCGCAGTGAAATCGTCCTCGACCAAGCCCCTTTGCGTGTCACCGTCAATCAAGATCGCGGGCCGTTTCGGCATTTGTTTAATCAATGGCAGTTCATTGACACTGATAGCGGCAGCGATGTGATTTTCGAATTGCAATTTGAGTTTGCCGTGCCGCTATTGCGCAAAATTATTGCCCCAATGATGACCCGCGTGGTCGAGCGTTTTATCGAAGCTTTTGAAGCCCGCGCCCGAGAGCTTTACGGCGCCGCGCGCGACCAAGGTTAAGCCAGCCGCGCCAACATCATATCCATCGCTGCATTGACCGTGGCAAGGCGCACTTGGGTGCGGCCAATATCACCAAATTGATGGCACATATGGGTAACACCGTCGGCCGTGGCGGTGGCCATATGCACCGTGCCGGCGGGTTTTTCGGCCGAGCCGCCGCCCGGGCCGGCGATACCAGAGACCGCCACCGTCAAATGCGCCGTGGTCATATCAAAAGTGTTTTGCGCCATGGCCTGCACCACTTGTTCACTCACCGCGCCATGTTGTTTCAGCAGTTCGGCGGGCACATTCAGCACTTCGCGTTTGGCGCGATTTGAATAGGTAATGAAACTGCGTCCAATGACCACTGAGGAGCCCGGAATTTCGGTCAATAGGGCCGCAATCAAGCCGCCGGTGCAAGATTCCGCCGTGGCCACGCGCATATGCCGCTCACCACAGGTTTTCAGCAGGCGCTCGGCCTTTTCAATCAGCATTGCATCAAACATTCTTATCTCCCTTACAGCCAACCATAGGCTTGCGCCAACAGCAACACAAGCGCGGCGCCGCCGCCAGCTAAAATATCGTCAAACATCACCCCATGGGCGCCCTTTAGGCTTTTATCGGCCCAGCTAATTGGAAACGGCTTGGCAATGTCCAGCAGCCGAAACAAAACGAAAGCCGCCGCCACACCGACTAGTGTCAGCGGTGCGCCGCTCAGCGCCAAAAACAATCCCGCCACCTCATCAATCACAATTGGCGACGGGTCTTGGTCTTGGCTATGGGCCAACCATATGCGGCAGGCGACATAGCCCAGCCCATAAGTGATAAGGCTGGCGATGAGCAAGCCCAATGCGCCGAAACTTTGGGCAATGAAAATAGCTGGCAGGACAGCCGCCAAAGATCCCCATGTCCCCGAGGCCGGGCGCAATAGGCCGCTACCAAAAAAACTGCCAACCAGCACCGCCGGATGGAAAAACCGTAAATCAGCGGGCAGGGGATGCAGCTTAAGCATCGGCTTCGCTCGCCGCTGGCATCATCAGCGTGACGCTGGCTTGCGCCGCAATGCCTTCACCGCGACCGGTAAAGCCCAAACCTTCTGTGGTGGTGGCTTTAACCGAAACACAGCCGATTGGCAGGCCAGCAATGGCGGCAATTGAGGCACGCATGGCGTCGCGATGCGGACCAATTTTCGGCTCTTGGCAAATAATCGTCACATCCATATGGCTGATTTGCCCATGATGCTGGTCAGCCAGTCCCACGGCATGGCGCAAAAAGTCAGCCGATGGGCGGCCTTTATTGGCTTTTTGCGTGTCGGGAAAATGATCGCCAATATCGCCCAAAGCCAAAGCGCCCAAAAGTGCATCGGTTAGCGCATGCAAGGCCACATCGGCGTCAGAATGGCCAATCAGCCGACGATTATGGGCAATGTCGACACCGCATAGTTTTATGCTCTCAGCGCTGCCGACCTCATCAAGCTTGTGGACGTCAAAACCAGTGCCGGTGCGCGGCCATAATACAGCCGGTTGCGGCGGCTGAAAATCTTCTTCATGGGTCAGTTTGATATTCGCTGCATCACCGGCCACAAGCGCCAAGCTAAGCCCCGCCATTTCCGCCACAGCCGCGTCATCGGTCAGGCCGGCTGGCGCTTTCAAATGGGCCGCCAAAATAGATTCATAATGAAAAGCCTGCGGGGTTTGCGCCTGCCACAGACCATCGCGCGATACGGTTTCGACAATCACCCCCTTATCGACACGTTTCAGCGTGTTGGTCACCGCTAGCGCCGGAATGGCCCCAGCCGCAGAGCCGAGACCGGCCAAGCAGCGCGAGATTAATTGCTCTGAAACATACGGCCGGGCGCCGTCATGAATGACCACTTGTTTGGGTTTAATGGCCGCCAAAGCCTGCAGTCCGGCGAGCACGGATTGCTGTCGGCTTTCCCCTCCTTGGGTGAATATAATATCATTATAATTCAGTTGCTTAATGCATTCTTTATAAAGTGATACATCATCT
>Ga0209653_1000442_pt1 | contig 37011 bp, 57 predicted proteins | sample SaaInl6LU_22_DNA_FD_184644 | JGI IMG/M metagenome (GOLD analysis project Ga0209653, IMG submission 184644) | Marine microbial communities from expanding oxygen minimum zones in the Saanich Inlet - ESP_116LU_22_DNA (SPAdes) (version 2) | ecosystem: Environmental > Aquatic > Marine > Intertidal...
ATGGTAACTATGTTGATCGATATAATAATGTACGTCAACACGGTTATCTCGGTGATTTACCATTTAGAAAAGGATCGTTTAGAATTGCTGTAAGACGCGATCCAATAGATCGATTTAAGTCTGCGTGTAAGTTTATTTTGCAAGAACGTGCTTATTTTATTAAACATGGCCGCGCAAATGATTTACCTGAAATATCAGAACTTCTTGACGAGGTGATCAAATCAGTATATAATGGTACAGTCAAAAACAATCACTTCTATTCACAATCTTGGTACATGGGTGTACCCGAAGACTATGATATGGTCGTGCATATTAGTGAGTTAGATCAAGCACTTGGGTTTATCCAAGAAGCATGTGAAGTTGATGCAAGCAACACCTTGATCAAATTGCACGAAAACAAGACGCATCTGAAATTGTACACCGATGCAATTTGCGAAGAACAGATGCAACAACTATATGATTTGTATGCGAAGGATTTTAAAAATGGTTGGTGTAAAATCGAAGACCGTATCACCGTTTGATTTTTTACAAACAATAAACGTCACCAAAAATGACATTTTCCAAGGTAACGAGAAGGGTTATGTTCCCTTCGTTGTCAACCGTAGTCTGTCGTACTTCAACGACACGGTGCTGTTGGCAAATGAGATGAATCGTTATCACCACCTTGACGAAAAGTTACAATATCATTTTTTACTAAATATAGTTAGAACACGTAAGCGGTTCTCTAAATGGGCGAAACCCGAAATAGAAAATGACATTGAAGCGGTAAAAGAGTATTATGGATATAGCAATGACAAAGCACGTCAAGTACTCTCCTTACTCTCTTCTGACCAAATAACAAGAATTAGAGACAAGGTGTATAAAGGTGGAAGAAAATAATTTAGTAGAATGGAACTCGGGGATGATGTTGGAAGTCACTCTGGCCGAACCTGATGATTTTTTAAAAGTCAAGGAAACTTTAACTCGGATTGGTATTGCATCTCGAAGAGATAATAAGTTATACCAATCGTGTCATATCCTACATAAGCAAGGTCGATACTTCATAGTACATTTTAAAGAACTCTTTATGTTAGATGGTAAGAAGTCTAATCTAGAAGAGAGCGATGTGCAAAGACGCAACACCATTGCGACTCTTCTGCAGGACTGGGGTCTTGTGGAGATTCAAAATAAAGAGGTTGCAAAAGACTGTGCACCTATGCGCCAGATCAAAATTATCGGATACAAAGATAAGGATCAGTGGGAGCTTTGTCCAAAGTACAATATCGGAAACAAGTGATATGAATATGATTGACATCTTTGAGGATAATGTTGAGAAGATTGCGGAGAAGATTCCGTATCACGGCAAGATTCCTCAAGAACTTTTGAAAGACTATAACTGGGACATCCACATGCATATGTTGGATACTCATCCCGAGAAACAACTTGATACCAATACAAGTAAGATGCGGATAGGTTTGAATGGATTTCACGGTAGACTTTCTGCTCCACAGTTCGCGAAGGATATAGAAAGTGCAATGCAAGAAGTCTTTGCACTTCATGGTAATAAGATTACCAACATTGCGTTCACTGGTTTCGGGCCTAAGAGTGATAGTTACCCTCGTCACAAAGACTCGATGGATGTCTTTCTAGTTCAAGTGCTTGGCGAGATTCAGATTTGTGTGGACGGGTTGCATGACGAACCTGTACCATTCAAGCCGGGGGATTACTACTGGATCCCTCGGGGGAATTATCATCAGATATTTCCCACCATTAGTAGGGCGACTTTTTCTTTCGGTGTCGAAGGAAATCCGGATCCCTCAATATACTTTTAGTATAAATAAGTCTCGGGAATGCCGATGGTCGGGTTCCCATTTATCTTGCTTTTAACTAAGGAGAACACATGACTAATCTTAAAGCAAATACACTTTTCCCTCGCTCTTCGTTTGTTGGTTTCGACCACCTGTTTCATGATCTAGACTGGGTGGCACGACACGCAACGGATACTTATCCTCCACACAATGTTGTGAAGGTTGGTGAGAACGATTATCAGATCGAAATCGCAGTGGCGGGATTTACTCTGGACGATCTGGAGATTGAACAAGATGAACGTACTTTAACCGTAAAGGGTGAGAAAGAAAAATCTGACCTTGAAGGTGCTGAGTATATTCATAAGGGCATCTCGCAGAAGAAGTTCAAGAGAGTGTTTAGACTGTCCGAGTATGTCTTTGTGGACGGTGCTTCCCTAAAGGATGGAATTCTGTCAATTGATTTGAAGTTTGAACTTCCAGAAGAGAAGCGACCTCGTAAAATCGATATCATCTAATCTTTTTTTCGAGGAGAAACGAATGAAACACATTGTTCTTGCAGCATTGTGTTTGCTTTCATCACTTGCACATTCTACTGAAGTTGAAGAGGTGCTTGTCGTTGCACGTAGAATTGAAATTCTCATAGAGGATTTTAGTAAGCATCATCGACAAAACCCTATTACTGGTAACTGGCACTATGTTGCAGAACCAGTAAAAACTATCAAAGTAGATAACGATGTTGCAGTGGTTGTGAAAGCAGACCATAACGCATAATCAGAGGGGTCGAAAGACCCCTTTTCTAATAGGCGAGATAGATGGAAATACGTAAGTGTAAGTATTGCGGTAAGGAATTTAAAGCAGTTATAATTTGGTGTCACTATTGCAGTGGTGAATGTGAAAAAAAGGCACATAACAAATGATACTGTCTTCTAATTATATAGTTATTGATGATTTTTTAGATGAAGAACTCTTAACCGCGTTAATTATGTGTTCAGAAAGTTTTCATTTTCGCGACCTAAGTTCTACAACTGCTATACGTGGGCGTAGAAGCAAACGACTAAATTCTATTGTACCGATCACTTCAAGTAAAATAATTAAAAAAATTCAATCCTTGGACGTTTTTTCTGCAGTAAATCATTTTGATTTATTCCTACATAAACTTTATGTAGGACATTTCGAGAAGGGGTATGATATTAAAACTATGGCTTGGCATGATGACATTGGATATAATTGTGCTGGAGTTGTATACTTGAACAAAACTCCTGAGTCTAATAGCGGCACTTTGCTTAATATCGAAGGTGAAGTTATTGCTATTGAAAACAAATTCAACAGACTCGTATTTTATAATTCGAACATATTACATCGTGTTGAAAATGCATTTTCTTCTGAAGCAAAACCTCGTCTTACTTTAACTATTTTCGCTAAATGATATGTAAAGGGCACATAAAAAATGAATTTGATTTATCAGTATTGGGATGGAGAAGTACGCGATTCGTGTAGAGCAGGTGTTGAGGCCATGCGCGAATATGCAAAGATTATTGGTGCTGAGTACATCTTTGATGATAATCCCAACTTTTTGAAGACTCACTTTAAGTATGATTTCGGCAAATATTCTCCGCACTACGGTGCGTTCCGTCCTATCTATGATAAGTTCTTTGACAACTTCGACAAAATTTTATTCTGCGATACTGATGTATTTCCTATTGATGGACTAGAGACTAATATCTTTGATGAGTTCACTGGTGAGATCGGTATCTGCAATGAACCATTTCAACCAAAACAACGAACCATTACCAAGGGACGTATCACTTCACAGCAAGACGAGAGGTGGGCGAAAATGGTACTTGAGACTTGGGGCACCGAAGTGCCACGTACCGAAGACAAATTAGTAGAAGTCTTCAATACTGGTATGGTCTTGTATTCAAAAAAAGCACGAATCAAAGCACGTAAAGAATGGATAGATCCACAGACTTATGTTTCTCTTGTTCGGTCAAAGGGTCTTGATGCGTTCTATACATGCGATCAACCGTACCTCCATGCAATGATGTTTGTGTGTAACTTCGATGTGCAACGCATGAACAACGGATGGAACTCATACATACATTACACTCGTGATATTCATCATGCGGATAGATACTTGTGCGACTGGAGAAACGAAGAGACTAAGTTTGTTCATGTTCAGTTTGCGGGTGCAGATAATCTCGATGCAGAGACGCACTGGAGAATTGTAAATCTGCCACGTGATCAATGGGAGGCACACGTTTGAAGGTATATCAAATCGTAATGAAGGGTGATGAGCGATCTGAGGAATACGCAAGAATCTCTCGTGAATCCTTTGAATCTGCTATAGCGGAAGGTGTCTTACCAGACATTACGACTTATGATGCAGTGACTCCCGAGCGAGAAGACTTTGAGGAGCACGTCAATCTATATAAATGGGAATCTTCTTTGATGGTTGGAGATCTACTGGGCAGTAATCCTGACGATCATTCACCTACCGAGAAAGCAGGTATGTGCTCACACTGGGATCTGCTCCGTATTGCAGCAGAGTCCGATGAGCGTGTTTTGGTACTAGAACACGACACAGTATTGTTACCAGAACATTTTGGTGTCTTTGCTGAATTAATAGAGCACATTGAAAGAGAAGACACTCTCTATGCCAATATAGGTCTTTTCATGGGGTGTTATTCCATACACCCACACACTGCTCGATGGATGTATGACATATTGACAGAGGGTGACTTCCCTATCAACTGTGGGCCTTACTGCACACTACAACGACTGTTCCGTACCTACACGACTGATTGGTTAAAGAAAAATAACTACATGGATTTACCTGCAGGTAAAGAAACTTGTATACATCCATATCACGGATGTGATACACTATGGTTTGGACGCAGAGTTCAAGTACCCTTTAATGAACATGATAGTGATCCTGTCAACAATAAGTGGAAAACTCCCACCACTCAAGTTGTGTCGAAGCGACTTATGGTAACTCAAGATCATCATGGATATCAACAGAGTCATATCAATGAACCTTGGACTAGACATAATTATATGAAAGTAATTGATTGACAACCCACATTCATTGTAGTATAATGTTTATAAATGATGACAGGTGAAGCATGTATACCCCATATACAATATCTGACGTACTAGATGCGTCAAATCAAAATAAGTTTAATGTCATTTCTACCTTTGCAGGTGGGGGTGGCTCGTCTACTGGATACCGTCTCGCTGGTGGTAAAATCCTCTGTATTAATGAGTTTGTAGAAGAGGCGCGTAACACCTACGCTGAGAATTATCCAGACACTCCAATCATCCCCGACGACATCAAAGAGTTGAGTGGAGAAGAGTTCCTAGAAATTTCGGGACTCAAGTCTGGAGAGTTGGATATCCTAGACGGGTCACCTCCATGCTCGGCATTCTCTGTGTCGGGTAAATTAGCACAAACTAAAGGTAACACTCACTCGGATGGGTGGGGTCAAACCAAGAAGTACTCTGATGGCAAGATGGTTGAAAACATTGAAGATCTGTTCTTTGAGTTTCTTCGTGTCGCAGATGTTATTCGTCCAAAGGTTATTGTTGCAGAGAATGTCAAGGGTCTAACTATTGGTGAGGCCAAGCAGTATTTCAATAAGATCAACAACACCTTTACGAAGATTGGGTATGAGGTACACGCAGAAGTATTAGACTCTCGTTACTATGGGGTATCCCAAACTCGTTCTCGTGTAATTTTTATTGGGGTACGTCAAGACGTAGCAGATGTAGTTGGCATCAACTTCATGAATCTACCTAACTATTTTCCCGAAGCGGGTAAGACTGTTGTTCCTATAAAGGATGTTATCGATGGTCTAGAGTATGATCAAGAAGAGGTTGACTTGCTTACCGAGAAGTTTATGAAAACAAAGTACTGGTCTGTCACTGGTTCTGCAATGCCGACTTTCCCTGAGAAGGTATTGCATGGATATGATTATCACCCCAAGAAACACCACTTCAACCTGAAGCGAGCATCTCTTAATCACCCGTCACCTACTCTGACTGCTATGGGATCTGGTGCTACAACTGCGGGGGTATTCCACTGGTGCGAACCAAGAAAGTTGACATTGGGTGAATTAAAACGTATAATGTCTTTACCAGATGATTATAAGTTGACTGGTAAATGGGATCAGAAGGCAGAGCGTATCGGTCGCATGGTTCCCCCATTATTGATGAAGTCTGTCGCTGAAGCAGTATATGAGAACATATTAAAGGTATATAATGAACGGGCATAAACCTGACTTTTCTTTCGCGCATCGTGAAGAAGGGTTCGACAATCACATTGATCAGAGTATACGAGGTTATTCTGATCTACATAAAGACATAATTTCAATGAGCAAATACTTCATTGAAGATAATACGTCTGTTGTTGATATTGGTTGTTCTACTGGTAAGACCATTTATGAAATGGCGAAGTACAATAAAGCGACATCCCCTAATGCAAGGATCTACGGGGTAGAGTATGCAGTGGGATTTGAGAATGCTCTTGCAGAGCGTCAAACTCAGTGTGCTAATGAAGACCTGAAAGCAGAGTTCTTTATTGAAGATATACGCGACTTCTCGTGGCCATGTGACTGTAGTCTAGTTACATCTATATTCACCCTACAATTCATGCCACGTCAATCTAGACAGTCCGTGGTACAAGAGATCTACCAAGCACTGATTGACGGCGGTGCTTTTATATTTGCAGAGAAGACTGTTGCTGAGTCTGCGAGAATGCAACAGATACTTACCTTTTCTCATTATGATTACAAGAGACAGAACTTCACTGCAGAAGACATCATGGACAAAGAGCAAGAACTTCGATCCATGTTGAAACCGAATACTTGGAATGAACTGCGCAATCTATTGTTGACTGCGGGTTTTCAAGATATTCAACCGTTCTGGCAAAACCATCAATTCGTTGGTGCGATTGCAATAAAATAGTTGATGAACTATTGGTTGTTCTGATACTATATCACAAATGTCATAGAATAGGAGAGACGAAATATGGCAATGAAAGTAGACTTAGGATTTGATCCTAAAACAAAAGAGAGGCAGACGTTCATTATTATAATGACGCCTGAACTAGCAAAGTATATCCTTGATAATCACAACAAGGATAACCGTCTGATGAAGCAATCACAGGTACGTGCTATCAAAAAATCCGTACTAAAAGAAGGTTTCATTTGGGACGGTGATGCATTGCGCTTTAACACCAATGGAAATATTACTGAATATCAACATAGATTGCAGGTAATCGTAGACATGGGTTTGACTGTAGAAGTTCCTGTAGTCACGGGAGTTTTACCAGACTCGTTTACAAAAGGTGCAGAGGCACGTAAACGTACTGCGGGTGATGAGATCCAACGCAAGTACCCACACGCGTTGTCAAGTGAAATTACCACTCTCAGTGAGTTTGTTAAGCGCCGTGGTATGCCTGCCTTGAATATGGGTAATGCTATTGATTACTGGGAAAGGTTCTCGGTGTATGTGAAGGAAGGAAATACACTGATCGATGAATTCTTCGATAACGTGGCGCAGTACTCTCCCTATCGCAGAAACTTTGCGTGTTGGGCCGCCCTCATGGTCATGAATGATCGAGCAGACATCGTAAATGATTTCCTAACTATACTTGCAGATCACATTTTGCGAAATACTCCGTGCACACTTAGTGACGACTTTTATAAATTCTTTGCTAAAAACTCATGGGAAATGAGTAATGCGGGACGTGCAACATTCATGTATCAGTTACTATGTGTTGCAAGTGATCGTCTAGATAAGTCTGGTGATGGCGAGACTGAACTGGGAGTAAATATTAGTCACTTCGACCATGCACGACTCTCCAAAAAAGGATTCTATCGTAAGTTCCTAGAGAATCCACAAAATATATAATATTACACGGGGGTTGACAACAACCCCCTTTTCAATTATAATGGATCACATGACTAAAGAATTCTATACCTCTGCCGTGCGATACGGCAACAAGATTTTGTATCGTGGATATCGTGACGGTGAAAAAATTACCGAGCGTGTCGCGTTCAAACCCAAACTTTACATTTCTGGACAAGGTGCGACAGGGTGGACTACACTCGATGGTCTACCCGTGACCGAGTGTCAGTTCGACTCCATAGACGAGGCCAAGGATTTCGAGAAGCGATATTCTGGTGTCTCGAACGTTGCCATACACGGTAACACCAACTATGTCGCTCAGTTTATTACTGAAAAGTTCCCGAACGATATTCCGTTTGACCGTAGTATGGTTGACGTGATGAATATCGATATCGAGGTTGCGTCCGACTCTGGATTCCCTCAACCCGAGAGCGCAGAGCATCCAGTTATCTCTATTGCTATTCGTCGGAACAACGGTGAGTATTGGGTCTGGGGATTGGGGCAGTATACTCCTACTCAAGACAATGTACTCTATATCACGTGCGATAACGAGTTCGACCTACTTCAGAAGTTTGTCCAATACTGGTCTACCCATACTCCTGATATCGTAACTGGTTGGAACGTGTCTGGTTTCGATATCCCGTATCTGGTCAACCGTATGACTAAACTGACGGGCGAGCAGACTATGGCGAAGCGTATGTCTCCGTGGGGTCTCATCCGTGAGCGGAACTTCACCCTGCACGGCAAGACCAATCAGCGGTGGATTCTAGAAGGCGTCGAGATCCTTGACTACCTTGAGGTTTACAAGAAGTTTACCTATACGCAACAAGAGTCGTATCGTCTCGATCATATCGCATATGTGGAACTGGGTAAGAACAAACTATCCTACGAAGAGCACGGTAACCTGCATACTTTGTATAAGGAAGACTATCAGAAGTTCATTGACTATAACATTCGAGACGTAGAACTGGTTCACCTCTTAGACGAGAAACTTGACCTGATCTCTCTCATCTTGACTATGGCCTACAAGGCAGGTGTGAACTATACCGATACCCTTGGTACTACTGCTATCTGGGATTCGATCATCTATCGAATGCTGAACCAGAAGAAGATCGTGGTACCACCCAAGACCGAGAAACCCAAGACTTCATATCCAGGCGCGTATGTGAAAGACCCACAGGTAGGTTCACACGACTGGGTAACATCCTTTGACCTGAACTCTCTGTATCCCAATATCATTGTCCAGTACAACATGTCTCCGGAGACTGTACTCGATGGATTCCATAACGATGTGTCCGTAGATAAGTTTCTGAACCGAGAGGTTGACGTGTCAGATAAAGACTACACGCTCGCTCCTACTGGCATTCGATTTGCGAAAGATCGTAAAGGTGTGGTTCCCTCTATCATTGAGCAGTACTATTCTGAACGTCGAATCATCAAGACGCAGATGTTGGATGCACAGCAAGCAATGCAGAACAATCCATCTAAGGAACTTGAGTATCGTATCACCTCGCTCAACAACCAGCAGATGGCCATTAAGATTCTTATGAACTCTCTCTATGGTGCACTGGGCAATCGGTTCTTCCGTTACTTTGATCAACGTGTTGCTGAGTCGATCACTCTTGCGGGTCAGTTATCTATCAAATGGGCAGAACGTGCAGTCAACGATGAGATGCAGAAACTTCTCAAAACTGATGAAGATTATGTTGTTGCGATCGACACCGACTCTCTGTATATCCGCATGGGCGATCTGGTAAAGAAGTTCAATCCCAAAGATCCTGTTAAGTTTCTTGATAAGATTTCGTCTGAGCACTTCGAGAAGGTTCTGGAGAAATCATATGCAGAGTTCGCAACCATAACTAATGCGTATAGCAATCGTATGGAGATGGGTCGTGAGGTTATCGCAGACCGTGGTATCTGGATGGCGAAGAAGCGTTACATCCTGAACGTCCACAACAACGAGGGTGTCCAGTACTCGCAACCCAAACTCAAGATGATGGGCATCGAAGCGATCAAGTCATCGACTCCTTCTGTCGTCCGTGACAAGATGAAGGAGATATTCCGAGTCATCATACAAGGTACCGAATCAGATACACAGCGATACATTTCCGACTTTAAGTCCCATTTCAAGAACTTACCACCCGAAGACATCTCGTTTCCTCGTGGAGTATCTGAGGTTAGTAAATGGTCTGACCGCAAAATGACGTACAAGAAAGGTACACCTATCCATGTGCGTGGTGCCTTGATGTATAATAAGGGTGTCAAAGAAAAATCTCTCACCAAGAAATACGAACTAGTACAGAACGGTGAGAAGATCAAGTTTGTCTACCTGAAGATGCCGAACCTATTGGGGGAGAACGTGATATCTTTTCCTCAGTATCTACCGCCCGAGTTAGGACTACATGGCCACATCAATTATGACCTGATGTTCGAGAAGACATTCATTGACCCACTCACACCTATTCTTGATGCGGTGGGTTGGGTCGCTGAACCTAAGGCGACATTGGAAGATTTCTTCGGATGAAATTAGACCACTTGATATGGGACGAGACGGGGTGGGGATATCTGCCCGCCACAGATGAACTCTTTAATATATTACAAGAGACTATTGATATTGCTCAACCCACGTCTCTGCTTGAGATCGGGTTCTATGCGGGTCACTCAACGACTTACTGGGCAGAGTTGCTTGAAAAGGATGTTGATATCGTATCTTGCTATCCCACCAATCATCCACGTGGAGATAAGCATGGCCCTCGAATAGAATCAATATATTCTAATGTGAAGGTCATATGTAAGGCATCTCCGGAGATCGTCACCGAGTTTCCTAAGCGTAAATTCGATTTAGTTTATATCGATGGTAATCATACATACAGCAACGCATACGAAGATACGCTGGCAGCATTTGTAGTAAATGCAGATTATGTTATGTACGACAATACTGAGTTAGATGAAGTTAGACGATGTGTTAATAAATTCGTGTCTGCAGGATATTATAGCATAGCAAAAGAGTTTGAGTATCTGTCTACATTCAAGGGTGTTCAACAGACCAATAGAATGACTCTCGTAAAGGTTGACAAGTGACTATTGTTATGATAGCATGTATCTATGAATTATGAATTAACTATATTTAAATCTCAGTTTGATAACAAGACCCACAGGAAGGTATCTCTTCCTACGTGGGATAAGTTTGTTGAACTGCTGTATGGTCTGTCTGAACAAAAAGGTGAGAAAGGTGGAAATAATTCTAGTCCTCTTATTACTCCTGCTATTTTTGAAACCAATAGCACGCGTTCTAATAAGTCTACTTTATATTGGGGTGGTTGGTGCGCTGTTGATGTGGATGATCATGTTTTTTCTCCTGATCTGGTATCTTTAAAAAATGAACTTATTGCCAGATTTTCTAAATATGATTTTGTTGTATACTCTACTGCCTCTTCTCGTACTGAACATCCTAAGTTTAGGATTGTCTTTCGTACTGATGAAGTTATCGAGTCCGACCGTATTAAAAAGTTTTGGTATGCTCTCAACACCCACCTTGGAGAAATCGGTGATCCCCAAACTAAGGATCTTGCACGAATGTATTATGTTCCTGCGAGTTATCCTAATGCGTTTCATTTTATTTTCGATCATAGGGGCGGTTCTGCTCTTAATGTATCTGAACTTATTGCAAGTTATCCATATGTAGAAAAAACAGGTAACAGTTTCCTAGATAGACTACCACCAGAGATGCAGAAGCAAATAGTTGAGTATCGTAAGAACAGTCTAAATAACACCGACATCAATTGGGTATCATATCACGACTGTCCGTTCTGGCCTAGGAAACTGGGAGCGGAATATCAACAGATTACTGGTACGGGTTGGTACTCAAAGATGTATCAGATTATGGTAGCACTTGCAGGACGTGCATACGAGAAGGGGTATCCCATCACTGCACAACAAATCGCAGACATGTGTAAGGAATTTGATCGTGAGACTGGTAATTGGTATGACAACCGTCCTCTTACGGTAGAAGCAGATCGCGCACTAGAGTACATATACAGGAACGGATAATGGATAGAAAATTTTTAATAACAGGGGCGGCAGGGTTTATCGGATCACAGTTGATGAACCGTCTGAAGAAACAGGGACATTACGTAGTTGGGTACGACAACTTTAATGATCATTTGTATGAACCCAAACTAAAACAAGATCGAGTAGATCATTTTGATATTGATGTTCGCTATGCTGACTTACGTAAAGAAGAGGCGGTTCAATTAGCACTAATGGTGCACAGACCTACGGATATTATCCATCTCGCTGCACACGCGGGTGTGCGCGACTCGTTCGGTAAAGAGAAGCAGTATCATGCAAATAATATCGATGCTACTCAGAACTTGATTGACATGTGTAAGAAACATGCGCCCGAAGCACGTATCATCTATGCATCGACCTCTTGTGTATTTGCGGGTAGTGAACTACCTTGGACAGAAGGTAAAGAGACTGGTAAGCAATTAAACCCTTATGGTTGGACTAAGTGGGCAAATGAGTGTCAGTTCCAGTCATCGGGTCTTCATACTATTGGTCTACGTTTCTTTACTGTATATGGCCCGTGGGGTAGACCTGATATGGCACTCTTTGACTTTACGAAAAAGATACTTGCAGAAGAAGAGATTACCGTGTATAATTATGGGGATATGAAGCGTGATTTCACTTACGTAGAAGATATCCTTGACGGTATCGAGTGTGTAATTTGGAATGACGTAGACGCAGGAGAGATCTTCAATATCGGACGGGGTAAACCTGTGCCGTTGATGGAGTTCATATCAGAGATTGAGAAGAACACAGGTAAGGATGCAATCAAGAACCTTGTGCCTAAGCATCCTGCAGACACTCAAGAAACTTGGTCTAACACCAGTAAACTTGAAGCACTTGGATATAAACCATCAACAGATGTAAGTGTTGGTATTAAGAATTTTTACGATTGGTATGTGGAGTATCATAATGGCAGATGATTTTGATGATTACGTTCCTGAGAAACCTACAGGAGAAGCGACACCCGAACCTATTAGTATCAACAATCCTCTGGTCATGGGGATTGTTGGTCATGGATTTGTAGGCAAAGCAGTTGAGTATGCATTCCTACATGATATGGTCAAGCATTGTATTATAGATCCTATCTATGATACTACAGTTGACAATCTAATCACAGAGAAACCTCACGTGGTCTTTATCTGTGCGCCTACTCCACAGAACCCTGATACTGGGTTTGTAGATGCTTCTATCGTAGAAGATGCTGTACTGAAACTGATCTATCACACTAACGCACTTGTTGTTGTGAAATCAACAATCACACCTGACATTGTTGATCGCATCTACAACTCTATTGAACCCAAAGACTTTGATCGATTCGTATATAATCCCGAGTTCCTGACAGAAAAGTCTGCGTGTGAAGATTTCGTGAATGCTGAACACCATGTACTAGGTGGGACTAAATCCGCATGTCAAGACCTCTCTGAGATCTATGAAGTATTCTCTAATTGTAAATCTACAAACTTTTACTTTATGTCGGGTTGTGAAGCATCTTTTGTAAAGTATGCTACGAATGCATACCTAGCAACTAAGTTAACGTTCTTCAATCAGTTGAAAGATCTGGTTACTTCGTTTGACTGTAGTTACAATATCGTATCTCGTGCAGTGGGTGCGGATGATCGAATTGGTGTCAAACACACTCGGGTACCTGGCCCTGACAAGAAGAAGGGGTTTGGTGGTGCGTGTCTGCCCAAAGATACTCGTGCACTACTAAAGTTCTCGGAGACTCGTGGCAAGGATGCCCGTTTCGATTTGTTGGAAAATGTCTTGACAATTAACTCAAATTATCGTAAAATATACGAGTTAGATGAACGTGAAAAAGTGAATAACATTACATTCGGAGATGATTAATGTCTATAATGGATAAACTAAAGAAGAACTCTAAGATCAAGACAACCGAGGTGTTGTCTGAATCAAAGTTCTTCACTGAGAAAGATATGGTTCCTACCAACGTGCCAATGGTGAACGTTGCTCTGTCGGGATCTATGGATGGGGGTGTGACGCCTGGTCTTACAGTTTTAGCAGGGCCATCCAAACACTTCAAAACTTCATTCGCTTTATTGATGGCGGGTGCATATCTAGAGGCAAAGAAAGATGCGGTACTATTATTCTATGATAGTGAGTTCGGTTCCCCCCAATCTTATTTCGAACAGTTTGGAATTGATACTAATCGGGTGCTTCATACTCCTATCACAAATGTAGAAGAACTGAAGTTTGATCTGATTGCACAGTTAGAAGAGATCGGTCGTGATGATGACGTACTTATTGTTATTGACTCTATCGGTAACCTTGCATCTAAGAAGGAACTAGAAGACGCAATCAACGAGAAGTCTGTTGCGGATATGTCACGTGCAAAAGCATTGAAAGGTCTGTTCCGCATGTGTACTCCATACCTTGCAATGAAGAACATTCCGATGTTGGCAATCAACCACACCTACAAAGAGATCGGATTGTACCCGAAAGACATCGTTGGTGGTGGTACAGGTATTTACTACTCTGCTGATACTATCTGGATTCTTGGTCGTAGACAGAACAAGACTGGTACCGAAGTCACGGGTTATGACTTTGTGATCAATGTCGAGAAGTCTCGATACGTCAAAGAGAAGTCGAAGATTCCTATCTCGGTATCTTGGGATGGTGGTGTAGAGAAATACTCTGGACTGTTGGATGTTGCACTTGCAGGTGGTTATGTTATCAAACCGAGTAATGGTTGGTATCAGAAAGTCAACAAAGAAACTGGTGAAGTGTTGGAACCCAAGGTGCGACAGAAGGATACCTTATCTGGAGAGTTCTGGGAGTATGTTTTTGAGTTCACAGATTTCAATGAATTTATTACAAAACAGTACCAAATAGGGTTGCCAACACAGGTAGATTTTGATACAATAGTGGAATCAGTTAATGATTAATCTGGATAAAATATCTGAGGGTATCGACTATGAGTTGATCCCTGTAGAATATGTTGACCATGAGGCCGCGTGGGATGTTCGCATCCTACGGGGTGAATTTACTGAAAGTATTATTAGATATGGGACAATCAGTTTCGACGGCGAGCGAGATTGTTTGACATTTGACTTTCGTGTTGTGACCACACCACACTCTGAACTGGACTCATCTAATGTTGAGTTACAGGAAGTTGCGGGAGGTATCCTTGAGGATATCCTTGCTCGTGGCATTAGTGAGGGGTGGGTATACAGCACAGAGAAAAAGGATCAACATGGAAATACAATTGGAACAGACGATTCTGAGGAATCTGCTGACTAATGATGCATATGCGAGGAAGGTTGCTGCATTCCTTTCTCCTGATTATTTTGAGGGGGTCTATAAAGGTCTCTTCAAAGAATTCACTAAGTTTATCGCGAAGTATAACAAACTTCCCACCAAAGAAGCATTCAAGATTGAGATCGATGAAGGTGATCGTCTAAACGATGAGCAATACCGTCATGCGATGGAGATCCTTCCGAACATCTTTACTGCTGAACCGGAGAATCTAGATTGGTTGATTGACCGTACTGAGAAGTGGTGTCAAGATCGTGCAGTATACAATGCTATCATGGAATCAATCCAAGTGATTGATGGTAAGCATCAGACATTGACAAAGAATGCTCTACCTGACATTCTGTCAAAAGCATTAGCAGTAACGTTTGATACTAACATTGGTCACGACTACCTTGAAATGGTAGACGAGCGATTTGACTTCTATCATACCGAAGAAGAGAAACTACCATTTGACTTGGATTACTTCAATCGAATCACCAAGGGCGGGATACCAAACAAAACCCTCAATATCGCGTTGGCCGGTACTGGTGTTGGTAAGTCTCTGTTTATGTGTCATTGTGCAGGTGCCGCCCTCAATCAAGGGAAGAACGTCCTATACATTACTATGGAAATGGCAGAGGAACGTATCGCAGAACGTATTGATGCTAACCTACTGAATGTACCTATTGATCAACTTGAGAACTTATCGAAGGATATGTTTACTCAGAAGGTACTTAACCTAAAGAGTAAGACCAATGGTAAGTTGGTTGTAAAAGAGTATCCAACAGGACAAGCGAATGCTTCGCACTTTCGTGCACTGTTGAATGAATTGAAACTGAAGAAAAACTTTGTTCCTGATATCATATATATTGATTATCTGAACATCTGTGCTTCTTCTCGAATGAAGGCGATGGGCGGTGCAATTAATTCATATACGTATATTAAGTCGATTGCTGAAGAACTACGTGGTCTTGCGGTCGAATTCGACGTGCCGATCGTGTCTGCAACACAGACGACACGTTCTGGTTACTCTAATGACGATGTTGGGTTGGAAGATACGTCCGAGTCTTTTGGACTACCCGCAACCGCAGACTTCATGTTCGCACTTATTAGCAATGAAGAACTTGCAAACAATGGACAGATACTTGTAAAGCAGTTGAAAAACAGGTATAATGATCCTACGTCTAATCAACGTTTTGTTGTCGGTATTGATCGTTCTAAAATGCGTCTCTTTGACGTTGACCAGAATGACTCTCCATTGAACAAAGAAGAAGATACTGGCCCAGCATTTGATAACAGTTCAAGTGGTGAGCGTGTGAAATCAGAACGATTCGAAGGATGGAAAGTATGACACCTATAGGTCAAACATTACTGACACTTCTATGTATGATATGTGCATGGTACTGGGGATACACTCAAGGTAAACAAATGGGTGTGGTGAATGCTATACAGTATTTTAAGAAAAAGAAATACTTTAGAGATGGAATTGATATACTCGATGACTTTGAGGAAGAAGAAGATGAGTGAAGTAAACCTGATTGCAATTAGTAAACCTAATGTAGGAACAACGGGATGTTTGGACGCAAACGAATTGATTGCATATACAGCACGTGTGAGTAATCCAGCGAACCAAAACAATGCGGAGACTGCACCACGTCTGTTGAAGTACTTGATCAAACACCAACACTGGTCACCGTTTGAGATGGTGCATATGACTCTCGAAATCAAAACGACACGTGATATCTCTCGACAGATTCTACGTCACCGTTCGTTTTCATATCAAGAATTCTCCCAACGTTATGCAGAGTCCGAAGACTTTATATCAAGGGAAGCACGGTTGCAAGATCCAAAGAATCGTCAGAACTCAATTGATATCAATGTTCCTGAAGCTGTCAAGGGTGGGTTGAGCACACCCGAAAGTCGATTAGCAGAAGTGTGGAGCATGAAGCAAGCAGAGGTTATATCTAAGTGTAAAGAGGTATATAACTGGGCACTAAGTAATGGTATTGCTAAAGAACAAGCACGTGCAGTACTACCCGAAGGTAATACCGAGACGACTATTTACATGGCGGGTTCGTTACGTTCTTGGATCCATTATTGCAAATTGCGCATGGGTATCGAGACTCAGAAGGAACACCGTATTGTCGCAGAACAGTGTTGGGAACACATTAAAACGCATTTCCCTGATATTGCGGAGGCAGTAAATGAAATCAATTGATAGATTCATTTGTCCTATTGTAAGTGATGAAGATGGTGAGATGTGCATTGAATTTCCTGATGAGTTCATGGATGCACTTGACTTGAAGGTGGGTAATGTGTTAGTATGGGAACCTGGCCCTGACGGCACATGGATTATTAAACTTTTTGTAGAAGAGGAAGATGGTAATGAATAAAGGTGATATAGTAACTGTAATGAGTAGTATCGGTGAATACATCGGTAAATTCAATAGTTATATTGATGGTGGTGTGAGCATTGATGACCCACGATTAATCGTGCGTGATCAAGACGGTAAGGTTGGGTTCGGACGTGGTGTGTGTATGTCTGCACTAGAGAATCCATCGAATGTTGTATTTGGTGATATCATTTTTGTGGTTAAAACCAATGAGACCTTCGAGAAGGCGTGGATCGAAGCGACTAGTGGTATCATTGTATAATGAGTGAAGTCGTAATTCGCAACAAGAATCTGTTAAAAACTCTCAACAACTTTGTTGACGAACTCTTGATTACAGATAACTATAATGATCCAATCTATCACGTATGTAGTGAAGAGGAAGACAAGACCAAGGGTGAGTACTACTGTAGCGAAGAATATCTCCGTGAGTGTATGTCTCGTGATAAACTAGTAGGCCCACCTGACCGTCACTTCGCCCAACCCATTTCGAAGATGGTGCGTATTCATCCTGACAAATGGTCTGATTATATGAAACGCGTTAAGTATGACTTTGCTGCAGAGATAGGTGCGCATACTAGTGCACTCCTATCGTACTACCCGCCTGGTGGGTTTGTGGGTTGGCATACTAACTACGATGCAACTGCTTATCAAGTTCTCTTTACTTGGTCTGACGGTAATGGTTACTTTCGATACTATGACATGGAGAAGGATGATATTGTCCATATTCCAGATGTTAAGGGTTGGCAGTGTAGACATTATTACTTTGGGCCTGAGGACGAACCAGAGAATATCTGTTGGCATTCTGCATATGCGGGTGGTGAACGACTAACCCTTGCGTATAAGTTTTGTGGATACGGTAAGGATGATCCTCGTGATCAACAAGCACGTGATCTCCGTGATTTATTAATTGAGGAAATTGAAAGTGTCTGACTTGAAATTTACTACTGCGGGTGATATAATGGATGAAGAAGATCTGACGTGGACGTTATCTCCACACGGTCGGACTCTACAAGTCGCCCAATGGATAGTTGAAACCTATGCTGATCGTGTGGGTGAGAATGAAGCAACCGAACGTTGGGTCACTGCATCCCAACAAATTTTAGATATGGAGAAAGATGATGAGCATTGATAATGCAACCCCCGAGGAATGGGATCGTGCTGCTGCTGCTGAACGCGTGAAGCAGTTTGGGTATGATGTTTGTGAGTCAAGTGAAGTTCATCCAGAGCAACTTACATTGGGTGATGTGTTAGACGGTATACCTAAGTTTGACTTTATGCCTCGTATTGAATACAAGTTCCGTGAGAACGAACTGATCAATGAACTGCAGTTATATATCGATAAGACTTATGATCAGCATTATGCGGGTGGTAAGATTCAAGCGACCGAGGACATTATTGACGATGGCCACGGTACTGGTTTCTGTATCGGTAATGCAAAGAAGTATTTGAAGCGTTACGGTAAGAAAGGTGAGACTCCTGCCGAGTGGCGTAAGGATATTATCAAGGTATTACACTACGGATTAATTCAACTTTACGTGCATGATTTGGAACATGGGAATACTTCTAACTAACGGTGACTCATTCACATATGGTGATGAATTGCGAGGAAGTCGCAGTCCTGACGGAATTGATACGCATCATCACCATACCTTCACGTATAAACTTGCGTCCATGATTGATCGTAAATATGCGAACTTGGGTAAAAATGGATCATCGAACTGTAAGATATATCGAAGAACGATTGACCATCTAATGACGGATCCACGAGAAGTTGATCTCGTCGTTATCACATGGAGTTCTATGGGTAGGTATGAAATATGCGAAATGGATCAGAAGGCGGGTGACGCATCTTTTCATATAGATTATGAAAATAATATGAATCAAATCATACCCTCACAAAAAACATTATCTCTGTTGTATAATTTTGGGCCACATCCCGACGAGAATCAGTTTCGGCATAACACTATCAAGGAATATGTTGAAAATGTACTCACAGTACAAACTCAGATATTCAAAACACTGACCTATATGAAGCATATTCAGTGGATATGTGATACTAAAGGTATTCCGGTAATACAGGGTATAGTACACCCCGCAAACTATCATAGTATTATGCACACACTCAAACTAGATGGTTGGAGTGACTATAAGTCGTTTGTGATAGATACTCTATCATACCTTAGACCAGAGTGTAAAATTGGGTTTGGTTATTATTCTACTATATATGAACAGGTGATTGATGAGAAAGAAATTTTGCCTATGGGACATGTAAATGAGGACTGTCATACACGATATGCTGACGTGCTACTGGATGTAATAAAAGAAAAGGGTTTGCTGGATGTTATTAACTAATGGGTGCAGTTTTGTATGGGGTGATGAGTTAGAAGGATATGATCAAAGTCCACCTGCTCATTGGCATCATACATTCACTCACAAACTCGCCAACAAGTTAGGTGTTGATTATGTTAATCTAGGGACATGTGGTGCGTGTAATGATAAGATCTTTCGGGATACTATGCATTATCTACGCAACTGCGACAAATATCCTACCCATATAGTAATTCTTTGGTCTGCGTGGCAGAGAGGAGAGGTTGCTGAAAGTCATGATGAAGATTATGAAGAAGTGCGTAAGATTCAAAGGTGGCAGTGTATGACTCAGATATCACCATCTAGGTTGCACAACTTAAAACCATCTTTAGCAGAAGCACTAGACAGTTACTACGATCACTGTGATGTTTTACGTGCAGGAATTCTAGAGACCCTGAGTCGCATGTGTGATATGCAATGGTTGTGCGACACTCTTGGTATCAAACTAATACAAGGGACATTCCATCGTCGATCACATTTCAATTTAAAACATGCATTGAAACCTTCACATCGTCGCGGTGATGCTCGTGACACTAATTGGGGTGAGTGGCAGGATTATGTTATTGATCTATTAGATGAACTAAAACCAACTAGTCGTATAGGTTTGGGGCACTGGATTGATCTTTTCAGTCTAGCGGAGCGCGACTTTTCGATTAGAGAATATGGTCATCCAGATGAAAATGCTCAAACCGAGTATGCGAACATTCTGCATCATATTTTCAAAACATCATTTGAGTAAACAATGAAGAACATTATCTTGCAACATTGGGCAGGCCCGATGAATGAACTGGTGGAGAAGTCCACCGAAAGCATGAAGCGATATGCAGAGTCCATTGGTGCAGAGTATGAATTCCTACGGGGTATTGTATTTCGTCCGGATATCGCACACAAACTTGACTACCCATGTCAGAAACTCATCTACCTCGATGAGAAATATGATGAATATGACTATGTGGTAATGGTAGACGCAGACATGTTTGTCTCGGAGAATTGTAATCAAAACATTTTTACTGATGACGTGGGTATAGGACGACACACAGATATCCAAACTGCACTGCGCAAGAATTTAGTTGGACTGTATCCACATCTAGGTAATCTCGATGCACCTTACTTTGGTGGGTCTGTCTTTCGATTACACCGTGAGTTACGCAAGCAGTTTCGCCGTGAATTAACAGAAGAGATCATTATGGCATTTGCTCGACGTTATCATGACGAAGGTGTGATGCATGTGCTTGCAAACCGATGTGGTTTCAGACATACCGATGATGATGTCTATCTGAATGGACAAATGTGGAATTACTCATCATTTGAACCTGATGTAGAACGTGCAAACTTCATCCATATCCGCACCAAAGTTACCCCCCAAGGGCCTAAACGTGAGAAGATAGAGAACTATCGTGAATTAGTATCACGCGGCCTGATCAAATAATACACATCTTCAAATAAGTTTTAGTATAAATACCCATGAACATAATTAATTTCGTGGGTATTGTTTATGAGACTTATATTATCTTTCGCTGTGATGGCGGTCGTGTTTGGTGTGTCTGTGGTAAATGCACAGGAAGAACCTATAGATAACGTCATCAGAACGGAATCTAAAACTGAAAGTGCAGTGACTACAAATGGTAATATGACTACCACATTGAAGTCTCCACCGCCTTCTGCAATATCTCCCACAATCAACACGTCTAACTCCGACTTATGTACGTTCGGTGTTGCAGGCGCAGTGCAAACGCAGATTCTCGGTATCTCTATGGGAACGCAAGTAACTGACTTGAATTGTGAGAGATTGAAGAATGCGAAGACACTGTATGACATGGGTATGAAGGTGGCCGCAGTAAGTGTCATGTGCCAAGATGAGCGGGTGTTTGATGCTATGTGGAATGCGGGTACACCTTGTCCTAAAGACGGTCTAATCGGTGAAGAGGCAAGGTTGGCATGGGTGCTAGATGAGAGCGAAACCCCGAAACCGGATGAAGAGAATAAGGAGCGAAGTGTTGAAGAAGAAACTATATGGGGTACTGGTGCTGTTGGCGGCGTCTTATTGCTCTTACTCTTACTCTAACGATTACATATTTGGTACAACTAACAACGCGGCGGGTGCAGGTTACAATTGGGTAATGACCCAAATACTCCCGCAGCAGGCGGGTCTTGAAGTCACTGGTGTTATATACCGTTACACTGCAGTGAAAGACCCTGAGTCGAATATGGTTGTGCATGTCCAGAATGAAGACGCACAGAACCCTGGCCAGTACATTTTTAGAGAAACAGATGATTGGTCTCAGAGACAAGGTAAGACCATCTACAAACTAGTCCCACAACCCAACGTAGTCATTGATCGATGGGGTGATGGTTCGATAGAAGTAGAGGGGGATGGTACTGTAGAGGATGCATTGGTCACATACGATTATCGTTATGACCCGTGTTTTGATCCTCAATCAGATCCATCATGCCCTAACTATGTACAACCAATTCCGGATATACCGGAAGTAGATCTTAGTTCTATCTATGAAATGAACGACGATTTCATTGCACAGAGCGAAGATGACAAAGAGATAGATCCAGAGGATCTTGACGAAGACGAAGAAGATCGAGAGAGACAACGGGTTGTTCAGTTGAAAAAAGAACGACTAGAAGTTGCATTGGGTGCAGTTAACTCTGCACTAATGACTTCAGAAGCACAAGCAAAATATGCTTCATTAATGAGTTTGAGTGTGATACCCGAAACGTACACAGTACAACGGATACCTGTTGTAACGTACGAGGAAACGATCACACTAATAGATTCTGAGTTGCCAGACAATAAAAGGGCACTCAACAATTTGGCACAACAACATTTGCATACGCAGATGGTGGACTTACAGTATGAACAAAATAAAAAATAAAGGAGAACTATAATGTTCAAGAAGGCACTATTAGCATCAGCATTTGTTGCGTGTGGAGTACAGGCACAGGTTGATGTACCCATTACAGGAAATGTAGAATCTAAGTGCGTTATCGTCACAGACACGCCTGGGGTCTACGGAAACCCATTGTCTAACCTTCTAAGCACTTCACCCCAAAATGGTGGTGTATTGCCTATCGTTCGTTACGACATCATTGAGGCAAACTCATACAAGGCGCAGATCACTTGGCCACAGTCTTTCACTACTTCACCAGTATTGAATGACTTGGTTAACTGGACGGGTTCTGTAGAACTGTCTGATGTTTCTGATGCATCAATGTCTGATTTTGAAACTAGCAAAATCGAATGGGAGAATGTCACTGAGTATGATCTCACTATTGCTGGTTCTGCTTGGTTCAAGATTAATTCAGAAGCAGACTATGGTTATGATAAGTCATTTCCAGGCGGTCAGTACCGTGCATCTGTGTTAGCAGAATGTATCGCAAAATAATACTTTATTTGATACTTGCGTGTCCATTTGTGCAGGTTAACGCCCACGAATGGACACCCACGTATCCTGCAATGAGATACTCTTTTATTGATGGTATCATGACTACACAAATGAAGTTATTGAATAAACGTAAAGACATCAATTGGTATGAAGTTTCTGTGTACGACGATGAGTTTAATCCAGTGCCCTTTCAAGTGGGTGGTGGTAAGATTCAAAAAGTCACACATTTACAAAGAAAATACATAGATGTATATGTGCGAGAATCGGATCTGAGTAGAGCAACGTATATCTGTTCTAGGTCTAAGAGCATTGCAGATGTAGAACGCGGTACCTTTCTTGCGTCGAGGATATGCTCTAAACTGAGAAAATAAAATGAGAATGAGAGTTTTATTATTAATTGGCATTTACTTTATTGTAGGATTCTACTGCGGCGCGGCGTGGGGACAAAATGGTTCACTCAACCTAAACATACCGACATCACCGCAAAACTTTGCATCCGATCAATTTAGAGCAGGTGATATGGATTGTAGACAAGCGATTGGTTCGTCTACTAACGTAGAATTTGGTGTAGTTGGTATTCTGGATCAGAATGACCCATATAGTTTTCAGGCATCTGGAGATCCAAGATTTAACAACGATGATCTCATGAAAGACATTGGTGTATATGCACGTATAACTATACCTATAGGTGCACCTAAAAAACGTATTGACTGTAATGCATTCTTTACACTAGAACTAGAAAGACGTAGACTAGAAGTATTGAGACTTCAACAGGAGATTACTAATCTCCGAAGACTACAATTCGAGGATGACAAATAATGTCTGATGAAGATAATAAGACCGAAATAGAATTCGGCGGTATGACCTTCAAAGGCGGTAAGATGTTTGCACTTCTTACCGCATTGTCCACTCTTGGCGGTGCCACGTGGGGGGCGTTCGAGTTCTACAAGGACTATATGGATATGAAGGAGATCATCCAGAATATTGATGTGGGTGAAATCCAAGCACGTAATGATATAGTCGAGACCAAACTTAACGAGGCCATCGACTACACTCGTGATATCAAGAACTCTCTTAAAGATGACATCATACGTATCGAGACTATCACAGAACGTACCAGTAACCGTGTCAAGGACGTACAGGACGATATCGATGAACGTATGAGAGACCTTGCAGATATAAATAGAGAAATGGAAAAGGATGTGCGAGATTCTATGCGAGAAGCAGAAAATCGCATAGAATCGAAGATGGAAAAGTTGGATAAAGACCTTCGTGATACCTTACAGAAAGCATTAGACAATCCTTTATCGGATTAAAAATCAGAGGTAACAATGGCAATTTCACATTACATGGAAGGTGACCTAGCACTTAATATTGCGCGTGGTCTTACTCATGCAACTCCCATACATAAATTTGGTTCAACGCCGTCCCTATCAATTAACACGACAGGTTCAGTATGGGACGTAAACGATACATTGTATCCTTGGTCTGCATTTGATACCGCAGGTGTACTCACCATTCCCGCAGTCAACGCATCTGACAATGGTGGTGTTGTGACGGTATTAGGTCTTGATGAAAACTTCAATGATATCTCAGAAGAGTTCACTGTATCATCGTCAGGTACAACTACGGGCACAAAAACATTCAAACGTGTATATCGTGCATACTTTACCGATGATGCAACTACTAATGTCGGTAACATTAATGTGCAGCGTGGTGGCACTACAGTACTTCGTATCACCGCAGGTAAGGCACAAACTCTTATGGCAGTGTATACTGTACCCGCAGGATATACCGCATACTTAATGAAAGGGGTAATGACTATCCAGGCGGGTGCAGATGCGACAGGTAATATGTTTGTACGTTATGCTGGCCAGAATACTTTCCGGATAGGTCATTCCTTTGAAATATCGGGTACAGGCGGTGAGTATGAATATAACTTTGCTGTTCCTATTGCAATTCCTGCAAAATCTGATATTGATGTTCGTGCAACCGTTCGTTCTAATAATGCACGTGTTACAGCGGCATTTGACATTATACTCATCCCTAAGTAACGACAAAATCCCCCCTACCTTGGGATCGTGACCTAGGCATGTCCCCAAACTGCCCCCTTGACAACCCCCTCCACATGTGGTACTATAACTTCCATAGGTCGCCACTCATAGTATATGCAAAAAAGTTATAAACATATTCCAAAATAATCTAACAAAAGTCTTGACTTTATAACAAGAATTTGAGATAATTACTCTGTAATTGAGAGAGAGATGAGAATATGAAACTAGTTATCCACACACAGTTCCGCGAAAACTACGGTGCCCATGATTGGGACGGCAAGGGTCTATGCCCTCAGTACTGGAAGAACAAAGGTGGTGACACCTATGTTGTCGAGTGTACTCTCGAACAGGCGCAAGATGCCGGCTTCTATGCCGCTGTGGGTCGTTGCATTGCACACCGCTCTGATTACACTGAGGAGTTTATCCTTGGCGAGTCGTTGGTCGATGATATTGACTTCGACCCTGCTACTGTGGTTGAGGAGTGGGATACTGCTATCTACGCCACTCTAGAGAATGGTGTTCTAGAGTGTGTTCGAGATCAAAAGACCTACGATATGTCCAATCGTGTTATTGGTTTCCGTACTTGGTTGCAGGATGCTGACGGCAAGCGTGAAATTCGATTTGTCCAAACAGAGGAGGCAGCGTAATGAATATGACTATCAGTAAAGGTTGTGCGGTACAAAACTTTCCAGTTGCCGCTGGTCTCAAAGAAGGCGAGAGCGCCGTCACTAGCATCCGTAGTAGCAGTTCTCCAACTGGTTATGCCACTGTAAATATCAAGCGCATGACCGAAGAATATTTTTACGTCTCGGAGGTAAAATGACAAAAAGCAAGTTGATTGATCTTTCTATTTTTGGGTATGGTGTAGTCATCTATGCTCTGCTTCACGGTTTGATAATTGCACCTGCATCAGAACGTAAGTGTGATGTGTACCATTCAAACGCACCCTTAGAACTAAAGTGTGAGCAATACTGATGAGTGATTCTAGTCTAACACGAGTCTTAGATATAATTGATGAGTTTCTGTTGGAACTACATCAGACCGCATCCAAAACAGATAATACAACCGAGTTGATGTTTACTGCGAATAGCATTGGTGCTATCCAGCAGTTGCGCAGTAAGATAGAGAATGAATTGTCATGATATATGGATCAATGCGACACTACTCCAACGGCCGCAAGAAAAAAACGAACTATTGGACTAAACCCAAGAAAAGGAAAGATACGTTTGTCCCTCTAGTGCCCTCTCAGGCGTTCCGTAGGGAGACACCAGAGTATAAGTCTCTGGACACGGGTATTGGGTCTACCCCAAAGATCGAACCTCAGAAGTACACAGGGACGCTTGTGAAGGGTATCAGTACCATGCACAAGTCTAATGCGGTTCCTATCATTGATGAAAGAGAAGCGAAAGAACATGCGAGTATGAGACGATGAATATTGATAAGGTAGTGTGGCGCGAAGAAATCACCGAGTGGGTGGATAATACTCCCAACCACGTCTATTTAACTATAGGAACCAATCTGGTGGGTTATGTGCCCCGAAATACAGGTATCCCACAAGTCTTCTCAAAACCCATGAAAACATGGTCTGTTGCCCGCAGAAAGTTCCGAAAACTATCCAAAAAAGAAATCGCGACATATACGAAAAAGTTATAAGCATATTCCAAAATAATCTAAAAAAAGTGTAAAAAAGTGTTGCATTCTTGTTATGATTATGAGATAATGTCTTTGTTGGTTGGGGAGATCTGGTCTCCCGACTAGGAACCTTCGGGTTCACTGCTTGTCTCTCAGAGACATCTGGAGTCGGAAATAGGAACCCTCGGGGTTCACTGCTTCTCCCTTCTATTTTCAATCGTGAGGTCACTATGCAATATTTCATCGAAGGTCAAATCAAAAACCGTGCCGTTGTTGATTGCTTCGTCCAGAAGTTGATCAAGGAACTCGGTATGAACCGACTTCGAAACCCTTACATTGATATCAAGTTCGTTAACAAACTCGATGCGTTTGGTCTCTGTGATGGTGACCGTGACTTCGCTCGAATCGAGGTCGCCAAGAAATGTCCGGTAACTGGTCGTAAACTCGGGTTCATCGAGATGATGCAGACTCTTGCTCACGAAATGGTTCATGCACGTCAATTCATTCGTGGTCAGTTGAACAATGAAAACGGGTGGGCCTGGAAGGGTCGCAATGCGAACGGGTTCGACTATGAAAATCAACCTTGGGAAAAAGAAGCGTATCGTCTTGAGAAAGAATTATTTATGGAGTGTTTCCCTCACTGCGCGGAGTTCAAAAACTAATGAAGACAGTAATTTATTCAATTCTTGCGATCGCCATCGTGGCCTTTACTGCGTATCTAAGGGTGACGCGTGGTGACGCGGGTTTCATATCAATGATAACTATACCAGCATTATTCTATATCATTTTTATCACATTTCCTACTATATACAGTATAGTAATACCAGAAAGGAAATGTAAATGAGAACATTAGTGTTAGGTTTGGGCATCCTATTAACCGGATGCTCCTCAATGGATATAACAATCCCAAGTTTTTGGGATGACAATGAAGCAATGCGTGTTATAGATGTCGTGGTGGATATCGAAGAGATTGATTGCACTAGTCCCCACTCTATTATCGAGATGCAGTTGAGTTCGGTTGCATACGATGCGCATTGGTTAAAGACCTATGCAACCCTAAAGGGTTCGATGGACGTGGTAGATCTGGTCGAAGAGTTGGAGCAGACTATTGACGGTATGGCGCAGAAAGATGACATCAAGCGTGTCTACTGTGAAGTTAAACGCGGTGCAATGCTAGAACAAAGTAGGCGCATTGCTGGTGCAATACTAGGGAGATTTTAAATGGGGTTCCGAGAGAAATACGAAGGGTCTGATCTTGAAGATTACGCGAATCAGTTAGATAGTTTGAACGAACTGTATGATAGCGGTGATCTATCTCAGTTAGAGTTTGAAGAGTGTGTTCTAGATTTGAAACGCACTATAGAGATCAACAACAAGTGTGCTGACATGCAACTTAAATCTGATCTGATCAAGTTGACTGATACCCTCTTAAAAATAATTTGAAAAAAAGTGTTGACAAGTGATTCTTGTTTTGATAATATTATAGTGTGAATTGAAAAACTACTGAGGAATATATTATGAGTTTTGTTAATGATGTTTTACAAATTGAGACTACTGCTTCTGTCGGATCTTCACCTTGGGGTGTTGGCGAGATTGTTTCTGCTGACCTGTCACCGCAGCAAATGATGGAGAAGGCGGGCGTGAACTGGCGAGTCGAAAAAATTCCTACCTATGCTGCGAAAGAGGGTGTCGATCTGATCCCTACAGGTATGGAGGCGCTGGTGCGTTCTTCTGATAACAAAGTACTGACTCAAGTCGGTGGTAACTGGGAACCTTGTCAGAACGAACAGGCGTTTGAGTTCTTTAACGAGTACTGCCTAGAAGGTGGTATGCAGATGGATACTGCAGGTTCACTGAAAGGTGGTAAGATGGTCTGGGCGCTGGCAAAGGTCAATGAGACATTCGAGACCGTTCGCGGTGACCAAGTTGAGTCTTACCTTTTGTTCTCTAATCCACACGAGTACGGTAAGTCGATCGATATTCGCTTCACTCCTATCCGCGTCTCCTGCATGAACACTCTCGCTATGGCATTGAAGGGCCGTGCTATCACTGGTGCGAAAATCAATCACCGCCGCGCGTTTGATCCTAATCACGTTAAGATGACTCTTGGTCTCGCTCACGAGAAGTTCCAAGAGTACAAAGAACTGTCGCAGTTCCTTGCGGGTAAGCAGTTCAAGATGGAGAACTTGATCCAATATTACAACGAAGTGTTCCCACGTACCTATCAAGGTAAAAACCCTCCTGTAGTTCAGACATACGATGACCTCACCACCAATGCTAAAAAGGCATTCGATGTTCTTGAGACTCAACCAGGCGCTGAGTTTGCTGAAGGTTCTTGGTGGCAAGCACTGAACTCTGTCACGTACTTAACCGATCACGTGATGGGACGTGAAGCAGATTCACGTATGACATCTGCATGGTTTGGTTCTAATCAGAACCGTAAGCAACTTGCTGTATCAAAGGCAATTGAATTTGCGGAGGTTGCTTGAAAATGACTGATAAAATGTATATTGAGATTGATGCCAGCCCTTGGATGGATGCAGACGGAGTTGAAGTCTGCGTGTACATCGGAGAGACGTGTGAACCAAATTACTCCGTTAAGGTGACGTATGATGAGTTGATTGACAAAGAACTCGATGCACATACCGTTAGAGGAAGACTGACCAATGAGTATGGTTGTGACAACATCGGTGAAGCAGAGAAGTTTGTGGTTGCACTTGAAACTGCCGCAAAACGTGCACGTGAAGTATTTGAGGGTTTAAAAGATGCAGAATAAAGTAGATCTAATTTTTGATCTGGAAGATCACATCATGGAGTGCTGGGGTGTGGTGGATGATCTTGATTTGCTGTTATATCAATCAGAGACGGATGATGAACAGATGAACCTCGTGATAGGACTAAGGTCTCTCTATCAATTGAAGTTTCAGAGAATGTGGGATACCTTTGAAAAGGTCTGCAAAGAGTATAATGCATGAACGGGTTTAGTAAATTGCAAAAACGTCTAACCGAAGAGGGATGGTTCGTTGGTTGGAACCTTCCCTGCTGTCAAAGTTGCGCATGGATGGACGTTCCTGATGACGCAGACTTGGACAAGGTACTCTTCAATTACAGTCAAGACTGTGAAGTGTGGATTGAGGGTGATGAATGCGAAGCGTGTGAGGGCGAGGGTTTAGACGAAGACGATAGCGATTGCCCCATATGTTTTGGTAGGGGTGAAGTAGTCGAAGGGTTTGATGTAAGCGACTACGATACTTCAGTAAGTGGTTTTATCTGCAACTCACCTGAACAGCAATCAGAGTCATACTTCTGCTTCTCTGGTGATGATAAGGGAGTCGAGAACCTGAAAGCGATTCTACCCATCATTGAAGAGTGTGGGTGTACTATTCATTGGGATGGCACAGGTGAGTGTCGTCCAGAAATTAGTTGGTAAGATATATGATGTCAAAATATCGAAGACTATTAATGCGAACATTCTATAGCAATGACGGTAAGCGCATTTCTCGGATTATGCGAGTGGGTGGTGGTATCACTGAGGTTGATCTGTATGAGAGGGGTGCGTTTGTCCGCACCGTTGACTGCAGTGATCATTCTATATACTGGGCCGAGGATGTTGCAGACAACTGGTGCACCCGCGTTATTCGCGAATGATATAACGTTATTCCAAAATAATCTAATAAAACACAAAAAAAGTCTTGCGTTCTCGTTTTGATTATGAGATAATTACCTTGTAATTGAGAGAGAGGTGTTTGTTATGAGTTTCAAGATGGGTAAACTTACTGTGAGTGTTGAATCTGTTCGTGAGTACTATCGTGTTTCGTTCCGTCCTAATGATCCTGAGTTGAGTGTTGCTCAAGTTCTTGACTTCATCGACTACTGTCTGATGTTCTACGGTCACGGTGATGACGCCCTCTATCCCTACGGGTTTCACTTCAGCGAGATTTGTGAAGGTATGATCGCTCGCATGAAGGCACGTCCCGCCCTTGATTGGGATGGTGACTCGGTTGACCGTGAGTTAGTTCGTGATATGGTTCTTGATGCCCGTGAAAAGGAGGCAGCGTAATGTACAAAGAGTTGATGTTTGATCGCCCCTACTATGGTACTCCGGAGCACTACTACAACGAGTACCTTCTTCGACATCAAAATAAACAAAACAAAGGATCCCGTGGTAGGGATTCTGAGCGTCAAAAGACATATGAGTCCGAGTGGGCATTTCAACGCGAATGCTCTCACCTAATCCCCAAGTTCAAGACTATCGAAGAAGCGCAAAGGTATGCGAAGAAGATTTACAAGTCTAAGACTTGGCAAAAACTCTGGGTGGATAAGTGTAATGATGATGTCTTGGCACTACTCGGTGCGTCTCCCAAAGTGGTTGCGAAGAAACGATCCAGTGGTCGCGGTACTGCGGGGTTTACTAATGGACATACAGTTACGCTAGATATTCTCGTGGGTCTTGATGCATATACGCTGATTCATGAGTTGACTCACTGTCTGCGGAATATGCACCACGGTCGATCATTCCGAAAGGATATACTGGTCTTGGTGTCTCGTTTCATTGGACGTGATGCTGCGCGTGTATTGAAGTCAGAGTTCAAGAAACGTAAGTTGGCATGTGGTGAAGCACGTAAACCTATGTCATTCGAGCAATGGAATGCTTCTCGAATTCGAATGGAGAAAATTAGAAGTGGAAAGTAAAGTTGATGACAAGTGGTATCCCGAAAACTTTGACTGGTATGTCAAGTGGGCGGCCACGGTATTTATTTTGACCTCGGTGGTGTTCCGTAATGCGGGTATAGATTTCCGCACCTTGGATTTATTATTTGGTACAATCGGTACGTTACTGTGGTTATGGGTTTCGGTGATATGGAAAGACCGCGCATTGATTATACTCAATGTGTCTATGTCCCTGTTGCTCGCCTCGGCATTAATCAAGGAGTTTGTGTGATGTTTGAACATGTAGAGGTCGAACTGACCGAGATGGAATCGGTAACAACCGAATCTGGACGTAAATATAGGACACCCGAGGGAGTAGATCTACCATCAATTACTACTGTTCTCTCTATTTTGTCTCGTGAGGGTATTGCGAAGTGGCGCAAGAAAGTTGGTGAAGAGGAGGCCAATCGGATCTCTCGTATTGCGTCTACACGTGGTACTGCTGTTCACGAATGTATGGAAGACTACATCAACAATGTTCCGTTAGAAGAATTGAAGAAGAAATACTTACCTAATATTATTCACGACTTCTCATCGATCGCTAACATTGTCGCATCACGTATTGGAAAGGTGTATGCTCAAGAAGCACCTTTGTACTCTAACCATTTAGGTGTTGCGGGTCGTGTTGACTGTGTTGCTGAGTTTGATGGTAAGTTGTCAATTATCGACTTCAAGACTTCACGCAAGGCCAAGAAAACTGAGTGGATTACCAACTACTTCATGCAGGAATCTGCATATGCAATTATGTGGGAAGAGCGTACAGGTATACCAATCACGCAATTGGTTACCATCATTGCAGTGGATGATGACTTCCCGCAAGTTTTTATCGAGCATAGAGACAACTGGGTACGTCCCCTACGTGAAACTATCGCACAATACAATGAGGAAAATTCGGGTTCCCTTTTCGTATAAATAGTGTATAATAAATGTTTACATTAAATGGAAGTCCGAAGTTATGGCGTATGACATCATACCCAAGTCAGAACAAGAAATTAATGACTTGGATCATTTGTCCAATGCAAAGAAAGAGGAACTGAAAACCCTATACCGTCACGTAGTTGCGGCATCAGGTGCACCAGATCCGCTCGCATTATCTAAATCTCCTAAAGAAAAGGGGATTAAGATAATGCGTTCTATCGCAGTGGATTTGGACTTGCCAGACTTAACTAGTCGATATGGTTTCAAACTTACCGCCGGTAATGGTTCTCGTGGTGGTACTGGTACTAAGTCAAAGGGATTTGCATTCGAAGGTCAGATTGTAACTGACCTAGAAGAGTATAAGCGTTCTAATCTAGACGGTACGTTCAAATTCCCCAACATGGTAAAGAAAATGCACGATGCGTTTTTAAAGGACGCAAAGTTCATTCAAGTCAATCTAGAGGGCGGTGCAAACACTAAGCGTCCCCTAGTCTTCGGTGATGTCAAGGCGGTTATTGGTGGTCGTGATCTAAAGATTGGTCACAAGATTACTGACGTAACTGTACTCACAGATCAAGGCAAACACTACCTTTCTGCTAAGTTTGGTGGTACTGTAACATTCTTCAATGCAGGTGTTCGAACAATCTTTACGGATGATCAGTTCGAGGCCGGTAAGATCACCAACAAAGATGCCAAGAAGTTGCTCGATATGTTTGGTATTGATGAGCAACGGTTCATCGACATCTTCACCAAATACGATCCAAGCAAAGCAAAAAAGAAGGGACAAAAAAGCATTGTTAATGCTGGTGCCATTGCAAACAAGCGGGCACTACAACGTCTCTTGCTTACAGGTATTGGATATGGTTACTGGATGGTACATCGCAAGGGTAAGAAGATTGAGTTCTATGAGATGACTCTCCCTCGCATGAAGAAGGCATCTACAATCAAATCTATCAAGATTTTATATCCACAACCAGGCGATGCCAAAAGGATTGACATCGAAGTGGTAACGCCCCTATACATCTTTAAATTCAATATCCGCAACAAGCAGGGGGGACTATACCCATCTCACTTGATGTGTGATTACAAACCGAATGACGGGAGCAACTAATGGGAGACTGGTTCGCACTATCTATGACTAAATTTTTCCGGTTTTTTGCCGATTTATTTTTCGGTGATAGATACGGATCACGTGCTCTTGTTTTAGAGACAGTTGCAGGGGTTCCAGGCATGGTCGCTGGGATGCTAACTCACCTTAAAAGTCTGCGTGGACTGCAACGGGGTAATGGATCGATGATCCATGAGATGTTAGCAGAAGCAGAGAATGAGCGAAAACACTTAATGTTCTTTATGGAGGTGGTTCAACCATCGACATTAGAACGAATTATTATTGTGATTGTGCAGATTATTTTCTGGCATTATTACCTAATCATGTATATTTTTTTCCCAAAGGTTGCGCACCGTATGGTAGGATACTTTGAGCAAGAGGCCGTACGTAGTTACACGAGATACTTAGAATTGATTGATGATGGAGAAATCGAAGATGTACCCGCACCAGAAATCGCAATAGAATACTATGACCTGTTGCCAGATGCTATGTTATCTGATATGATCAAGTGCATTCGTAACGATGAAATGCATCACGCAAAGGTAAATCACGGATATGCAGATGGATAACTTTTTAGATTTTATCACAGAACAAAAGAACACCCACATGACCCACATCGAAGATAAGGTCATCTACGGGGGTGTGAATGGTACTCGACAAGCGATCATGGCATTACGTGAGTTGCGCGATATGCTATCGGGTAAGCACAGTGGCAACGTCTCTGTAAAGTGGGATGGTGCGCCTGCTATATTCTGTGGACAGGATCCTAGTGATGGCAAGTTCTTTGTAGCGAAGAAGGGTATATTCAATAAGAACCCTAAGATCTACAAGACTGATGCTGATATTGAAGCAGACACTAGCGGTGATCTCGCAGACAAACTCAAAGACGCACTCAAGTATTTACCTGAGTTGGGAATTAAGGGAGTCGTCCAAGGCGACTTTTTGTTCGGACGGGGTGATCTGTCCACCAAGAAGATAGACGGAGAAAAGTATGTTACGTTTCATCCTAATACTATTGTCTATGCTATTCCCGAGTCTATGGCAGGGATTGTAAAGAAAGCAAAAATCGGTATAGTGTGGCACACTACATATACTGGTAAGACGTTTGAAAGCATGAAAGCATCCTATGGTGTGGATGTCAGTAAGTTCAAAAAGTCTACAAACGTATGGTCACAGGATGCAATGCTACGTGATCTATCTAATGCAACTATGTCCAAAAAGGACACGGAGGAAGTGAATGAATATCTTTCAAATGCTGGCAAATTATTTAACCAAATTGCGGGAACTACTCTTCGGACGCTCGAAGGAAACTCCGCCCTCGCAGGAACCATCGAAACCTACAACAACACCTTCGTCAGAAAAGGGCAAGTCGTCGGGAACTCGAAAAAACACGTCGAAGGCCTCATCAAGTACATCCAAGACAAGTACCAAAAAGAAATCGACTCCCGCAAAACCGAAAAAGGCAAGAGCGCCCAGAAAGGTAAAAGAGACGAAATCTTAAAGTTCTTCTCTCCTGCAAATCGGGTATCTCTCGAAAAGATGTTCGATTTGCAAAAAATGCTCGTGCTTGCGAAGTTGAAACTTATAAATAAACTTGATAGTTTAAAGAAAATTGATACATTCGTTCTGACCAAGAATGGTTATAAAGTAACCGGAGAAGAAGGTTATGTAGCAATTGATAAACTTGGTGGTGATGCAGTGAAACTTGTTGACCGTATGGAATTTTCATATAACAACTTTTCACCCGATATACTTAAAGGATGGGATAAACCAACGAGGAAATAAAAGTGGCCATGCCCCTTAGATTTAAACAGTTCATATCTGAGAATGTAGACGAAGCATTAACTATGCAACAACGTCTCAACCTCAAGCGTTCTTTTAAGAAGAACAAAGCAAAAATTGCTCTAGGTCGCAAACGTGCTGAGAAGCGTGTGGCGAATATGGACGTGCTCAAAAAACGTGCACGTAAGCAAGCGCGTAACGTATTAATTAAGAAACTGACTAAGGACATCCCAAAAGATGACCTCTCCTTTGCTCGCCGCCAAGAAATAGAAAAGAGATTAGACAAGAAAAAGGGTGTCATAGATAGACTCTCAAAGAAACTAATTCCTCAAGTTCGTAAGAAAGAACTTGAACGTAAGAGAGGCGGTCAGAGTGACAATTAAAAATTTCTCACAATACCTTGTTGAAGATAACAAGGAAGTATACTTTACCTTTGGACGTATGAATCCACCGACTATCGGACACGGTAAAGTTATGGATACACTTGCATCTAAATCTCGTGGTGCTGATTACAAGGTGTATCTGTCGCAATCAACTAATCCCAAGAAAGACCCTTTGTCTTACACTGATAAGATCAAGCACGTGCGTAAGATGTTTCCGAAACATGCACGTCAAGTAATCATGGACAAGAAGGTCAAGAATGTATTTGACGTTGCGGCCGCGCTGTATGATCAAGGTTATACTAAGATCAACATGGTAGTTGGTGCGGATCGTATCCGTGAGTTCGAAGTGCTGTTGAACAAATACAACGGTACTAAAGCACGTCATGGGTTTTATAAGTTTCAGAAGATTACCGTAATCTCTGCGGGTGAGCGTGATCCAGATGCCACTGGTGTCGAGGGTATGTCTGCGTCTAAGCAGCGTGAAAATGCATCCAAGAACGACTTTGTTACTTTCGCACAAGGTGTGCCCAAGTCTATGTCGAATGCAGACGCACGTAAGTTATTCAATGACGTGCGTAAAGGTATGGGTCTTAAAGAAGAACGTGACTTCAAGAACCATATCGAACTCGCTCCTGTTTCAGAAACAAGAGAACAGTACGTTAGTGGAAATCTTTTTCAAGTTGGTGACACTGTTGTTATCAAAGAAAGCGAAGAAATCGGCACCGTAACTTTGTTAGGCGCAAACTACGTTATTGTAGAAACGGTAGACAGAAAGTTACGTAAATGGTTAGATGCTGTAGATCTAGTTGAGAGACAAGATCCGGATATCAAAGATCGTGAGGGAACCCAACCCGCACGTTATCACGCAGGACTCAAGAAGTCCACCAAAGCAAAACGTGATGCACACTTCAAGAAACACGGTAAGAAAGCGGATGATGATGCGTCTGCATACAAACCTGCGCCTGGCGATGCAACTGCCAAGACCAAACCTTCGAAGTATACCAAAGCATTCAAAGACATGTATGAGGAAGTCTCGCAGAAGGAACTCGATGACTTAGAAAAGTTTGCGGATCGTTTGTTGAATAAGTTTGATGTTGATATCGAATTCACACGTCACTTCAAAGACCGTATGAACGATAAGCGTAACAAGCCTGCTATTACTGTTGCGGAGTTGCAACGTTTGTTCAAGAAGATGGCAGACAATAAGGGTAAGAAGATCAAGAAGCACGGTAACAGTGAAGCAATCCTCAAG